>JACCDN010757432.1_pt1 | contig 56486 bp, 51 predicted proteins | sample 7441691 | NCBI WGS metagenome assembly JACCDN01 (sample SAMN15323439, study PRJNA562643) | freshwater metagenome | isolation source: river surface water | place: USA:Blue River Watershed | collected 2017-08-16 | reverse complement strand
CGACGGCCGGCAAATGGACTGCGCCGTCGGCATCGAACGGGGTGACCAAGGCGAAAAGCACCTGGCCGAACGGGTTCGAGTTGTGAAAAGTCATAAGTTTCAGGCTACTAGGGAGCCACTCGCCCGTTCGCGTTGAATGCTGCAGCCGTCATCGGCATGAGGTCGACCCAGAAATCTTCCATCTTCTCGGCGACCATCTCGATCTCGCGCTGCGGGAACGACGGGAAGTGCGTTCCTTCGCGCATGGTGCGAAGCGAGAGGAAGTTCATGAGCGCACGCGCGTTCATCGTGACGTACATCGACGAGTAAATCGTGACGGGCAGAACCGCACGGGCTACCTCGCGAGCGATGCCGGCGTCCAGCATGCGCTGGTACGACGCATACGAGTTCTCGCACGACTGACGGATTTCGCTGTCGACCAACTCGTACTGTTCCGGCGTACCGGGAACGAACTCGTAGGAACCGGTCTTGCCCACCTGAACCAGGTTGCGGTTGGCGTCCGGGACATAGAAAACGGGACGAAGGTTGCGGTAACGGCCCGATTCTTCGTTGTAGGAAGCGATGCGGTGACGCATGAACTCGCGGAAGACGAAGATCGGAGCCTGAACGTAGAACGTCATCGAGTTGTGCTCGAACGGCGAGCCGTGACGGTCACGCATCAGGTAGTTGATGAGACCCTTGTCGCGCTCGCCGGCTTCGTCGTCGGCGCCAGCCAGCGACTGTTCGCCCTGAGTGGACACGCGGGCGGCGAACAACACGTCGCTGTCGTGTGCGGACGAACGAACAAGTTCGACAGTGACGTCACTGCGGAATTCAACATCGGTCATGCCCTCCAGCCTAGCAATTACCCAACTCCCCGCCTCCCCGTGTTTGTGCAGACAAAACCGCAATTTTGGCGGCTAGCAAGATTTATCCCCACAATGTCTGCAGAAACAGAAGGGGTGGGTGAGGTTGTAACACAGCGAAACGAACGAGCGCGGGCGGCGGTCGGCGTTTAGCGTGGAGGCATGGAGTTCGCTGTCATCGCTGGTCTTGTCGCCGCTGCAACGGTGTTCGGTCTGGTCTGGAAAAGCAGACAGGGACGAGTCGTCAAGGTGTCCGGCCAAACCATTTCGCTGAACTATCGCGCCGCGGGCAAAACCACCCTTTTGCAGTTCACGACTGAATTGTGTGCGCCGTGTGCCCAGTTGAAGCCGCGTCTCGAGCAGATTGCGCTGTATCGCAGTGACGTCGAGCACGTTGTCGTCGATGCGGTCGAACACCTCGACCTGGCGAACAACCTGTCGGTGCGCTCGACTCCGACGACGTTCGTCATCGACCCCGACGGCCAGATCCGCGCCCGAATCCAGGGCGTCGCCCCCGCCCAGGTTTTCATCAACGCCATCGACGGAAAATCCACCGTCCCCACCGAGGAGATCAGCATATGAGTGCACAGACCGGAATCGACCCGCGCGGCCCGCGCTTTGGCGCCGCCATCACCGCAACACTTCTTCTTGTCGCCGTCTGGCTGAGCGTCGGACTCGCGTCCGCTCCGGTCAACCTTGAGGCACCCGGTTACTTGCTCGTCGTCATCCTGTCGGGAATCTTCCTGTGGGGTGTCCTCGGCGGAATCCAGAACCACCCCTACGGACTCTTCTTCAAGAAGTTCATTCGACCCCGACTGAAGGCGCCCGAGTACGTCGAGTCCCCCGCGGGTCCCACGTTCGCCCAGGGAGTCGGTTTCGTCGTCACGATCACCGGTGTCGTGCTGTACATCGCCGGTGTCACCATCGCCCTGCCCATCGCAGCGGGTGCCGCGTTCTTCGCCGCTTTCCTCAACGCCGCGTTCGGGTACTGCCTCGGGTGTGAAATTTATTTGCTCTTCGCTCGTCGCGGAATCACGTTTGGCCTTGAAAAGCCGGGTGCCGCAGCGGCCAGCCGACCGGGCATCGACCCCAGCATCTAGACTTCGAAGCACCACAATCGGGAGGTGCGCATGGCCAGTCGTCACGCAGTAATCGCAGGCGCGTCAGGTTTTATTGGTCGCGCGTTGGTGAAGGAGCTTCGCTCGCTCGGCTGGAATGTGACCACGTTGGTTCGACGCACCCCGCGAAGTGAATCCGAGGTCCAGTGGAATCCGTCGAACGGCGACCTGGACCCCGCAGTCCTTTCAGGGGCGGACGCCGTCATCAACCTCGCGGGTTCGAGCATCTCGCGCATGCCGTGGACGCCGGCGATCAAGGCAGACATCCTGGATTCCCGCCGAGCAGCGACCACGACAATCGTCGAAGCCGTGAACCAGGCCGGAACAACGCCGAAGGTGCTCATCAACGCGTCGGCCGTCGGAATCTATGGGGACCGCGGTGACGAAACACTCACCGAAAAGTCGGCCCGCGGAACCGGTTTCCTTTCCGACGTCACCGCCGACTGGGAAAAGTGGACGAGTGCATCGAAGGCACGCACAGTTCTGGTTCGAACTGGGCTGGTCTTGGGACAGGGCGGTGCACTGGCACCCCTCATCCTGACGACAATGCTGTTCGTCGGAGGACGTGTCGGCACGGGAACGCAATGGTGGCCGTGGATTTCGTTGCGCGACGAGGTTCGCGCGATCATTCACCTGATGGACTCGAAGGTTTCGGGACCCGTCAACCTCGTCGGACCCGCACCGGCCAGCGCGACAACGATCACCAAGACTTTGGCGCGAATCGTCGGTCGCCCGCACCTGCTGGGAATCCCGCCACTCGCACTGAAGTTGCTCGGCGAGGCCGGTCAGGAACTTTTGCAGTCGTCACAGCGAATCGAACCGACGGTTCTCCTGAAGGACGGGTTCACGTTCGAACACGCGACACCCGAGGCTGCCCTGCGCTGGGCGATCAGTAGCCGATAACGAACCGAAGTCCGTGGCGCCCGAACTGCTTCGGGTTGCGCGCCCACATCAGCGCGCGGGGAACGACGGCGAACCACCCGAACACGCGGGTGAAGACGCGCGACCGTGCGCGGGCGTCCTCGAGTGTTCCGAATTTCGTGCCTGACGACTCGCGCGGGTGGCGTGAAATCGTGACGGGGAAGTAGCCACACTTGAGCCCGGCGCGGTTGGCATCGGCGACGAGGATGTACTCGTCCCCCAGGAAGTTTTCGGCGCCCGCACCGAAGTTTTCGTCGAACAGGACACCCGCCTTGATGAGCATCGCGGGGCGAACCGCGAGTTCGATGGTTCCGACGCGGGCGGAATTCCAGACGGTCGCGGGCTCGCGATAGGCGGGGTAACGCTTGCGAAGTGTGCCCGTCTCGTCTTCGGCGCGACCGAGAAAAATCGCCATCCGCGGGTTGTCGGCGAACAGCTCGATGACCTCGTCAAGACCGGAGCGAATCCATTCGACGCCCTCTTCGCCAAAGACCAGAATCTCGCCGCTGGCCTGACGGATTGCTTCGTTACGGCTGCGGGTGACGCCACGCGAGTCGAGCCGGATTTCGCGAACGTCGTCACGGACCGGAACTCGGCCGCCACTCCCCTGGACAATGACGAGAATCTCGGTGTCGGGGCGAGGCTCGGGCAGGACGATGTTCGAGAGCCCTTCGGCGAGAACCGAATAGGCGATGGTGAGTTTCGGGCTAGCGGCCATTGACACGTGCGCGGGTGAATCGCATTAGTCCGCTGGAGATTCCCGAATACATTTGGCCGATCATGCGAACCGCGAGGAACAGTACGAGAGCGTCACCCGCAGGCACCACTTCCGTGATCGCGAGGACGATGAGCACGCCCATCAGCACCATGACGCCGAGACTCGCGAGTAGCGATGACGCCTCGCCCGCCTTGATTCGAGCGCGGACCTTCTCGGCCGACGACGCTGGCGCCTTCGCCTTTTGGCGGTCGCGGAATCCCTGTTGCGTCAAGAACTGGCGACGTACCGCCGCGCCGAAGATTTCCGCGATGAGCAGAAACAGAACGACGTTGGCGAGGGCGAACACGGGCGAGAGCACGAAGAGAATCACACCAATCACCGCAATGCGCGCGGTCATTGTGAGGATCGTGGTGAGTTCCATCGCAGTTGCCCAGCGCCACGACTCCTCGGAGCCCGACTTGTCGTTGCGCCCGTTGAACGCCTTTTCGAAAACATTGACGCGATACAGGTTCTGGGCGTAGTTGACGACGCGAAGCCCGCCGAACACAACGAGGAACAACACCGCGAGGACAATGGTGTCGGACATCGGCCTGGCAGACGAGCCGGTGGGAAGGATGATGTCCGAGAACAGTTTTGCGGTGAGCATCTCGGCGGCGGATACGACAGCACCGAACAGGACTAGACCCGCAACGATCAGTGCGTCACGTCGCGTCGGGAAAAGTTCGGTGAGGGCCGCCCGCAATTCCCGGATGAGTGTCCACATGGCGTTTGCCTAGCGTCGACTCTCCAGCGCGGCGAGTCCGCGGCGAATCGCGTCGACGATCTCGTCCTTCTTCGCCTCGCTGACCGCGTCATCGCGTTCGATGCTGGCGAAAGAGAACGCCTGAAGGTCAAGCGGGACGACCGATGGGCTGATGGTCTCGAGACCGACACCCATCGCATAGTCGCCGTATTTCAGGCCCGTTCCGTGCACGTTGTCTTCGAAACCTTCGAACGTGACGAGCGAGCACGGGATTCCGTAGGACTGGCAGACGATGAAGACGTGCATCGCGCTGGTGACAACGCGGTCGTATTGAACGAGCAAGCCGATGAAGTCGGCGATCTGCGCGGGAGCCGACATGAGGACAGAGAGTTCCTCGAAGTGCTCGGGCAGGCGCATCGGAATCTGGGCGTGGGTGAAGTGACGGACGAACGCCGTCTTGCCGTTCGTCGCCCCGCGGGTCATCGGATAGATGCGCGACATGATCGCACCGGGGTCACCGAACGATTCAACATCGGGACCACCGCAGGCCTTGACGTGCTTGGCGGTCAGAGGTCCACGGACCGACATGTACTGGGCCTTGGGGTGCAGTTCGACATCATCCGACGAGATTCCCGTTCCGATGACAATCGATGACGGCGTGATGAATCGGCCGATGGACCCGGTCGAGATGAGGTGCGGTTCCACGATGGGTGCCGTCGGCGAGTGATACACGATTCGGTCGTCCGTGTAGTTCGCGATGATGAGCGGGCTCAGCCAGTCGCCGAAGTTTCCGGGGAACGGACGAGCCCACCACGTCAGCGTGACGGTGTTGTCGCTCTCGCGGCTGGAATAGTGAGCGAAGGTGCGGGCGGCTGTGATTGTCGCGCGCTCTTCGGGAGTCATGACGCCCTCGGTGTTGAGTTGCGTGGCAACGCGTTCGAGTTCCGGCAGGTTTCCGTCGAATCCGGCGCGCAACACCTTGTGTGTCAGAGCACGGCGCGACAGCGTGTTTCCGACGGAACCCTTGCCCGTCAGAATCGCGGTCACACCGATTCGGTCGGCGATGTTGACCGCGCGACGAGCAACGGGAACGGGAAGGCGGCGAAGAACGGCCTTGCCCACCTTGGTGATCGACTGACGCAGAGTCGGCTTGGTCATGCCCTTGTGCTGTTCGACCTTGCCCTTGAACTCGGCGACGTTTCCGGACGACCCGAACACGAAGAACGATTCGAGATTGAGCGACGGGTCGCCCTTGCCCAGCACACAAGCGCTAGGGATCATCTGGAACGTCAGCGAATCGGCATTTTGACGCCAGGCGTCCTCGAAGAAGTAATCGTCGGTGGCCTTGAGCGTGCTCGTCGATTCGATCGCGGCGGCATCCGCCATCATCTTGCGCGCGTTCGGGCCGGTGCCGACGCCCCAGAAGCAGGGCTCCCAGAAGCGGGTGCGGTTTTGGTACCCGATGGTCAAGGACGAACCGAATCCGCGCTGGAAACCGATGATGTCGGCGCTGGATTCGCGCACGAAGTCGGGCAGGCTCAGCAGTCGGCAGTCGACATCGATCCAGAAGACCCTCTTGTCGGGGAAACGCTGGCACACCGCGTTGAGGAACGGAACCTTCTGGCGACAAAGGTCGGCCCAGTCCTGGCCTTCGACCTTGACGATTTCCTCAAGCACGTATTCAACGCCGAGCTTGTCGAGATCCGCGCGAAGGGCTTTGGCCTCGTTTCGGTAATACTCGTCGTCGGTGTAAAACGAGCACACGACGATATCGCTCATAATGGCCTTCCCCTGGGACTATCGGCCAGTTTATCGTTCGGGTCTCTAGGAATGGACCGAGATGGCTGCCGTGTTGAGCACGACGTCGTCGCCACGGTTGCCGAAGGTGAAGACACCCTTCCAGAAACCGGTCCCCCACGAGAGGTGCATGGTGGGGAGAACGGCGAGAAGTGCGATGCGGGACTTGAGGCTGAGCCCCTTTGCCGTCAGAGCGCCGAACAAGACGAGAGCAGCGTACGCGTAGCCGGGGAGCAGCATCCACCAGCTGCCGGACACGGCGAGAGCGACGAGTCCGATCAGCAGAGATGCGACGAACGTCGGCGGCACGAGGTATTTGATGCGCGTGCGCTTCGGGTTCGCCATGAGGATGTAGGCGCGGAAAACGCCCGTACCGAAGAACTGCTTAGCCAACGACACGATGTCGCGGCGGGGGTAATAGCCGACGCGCAGCGACGGGTCGAACCACACGGTCTTGCCGTGCTCGCGCAGGCGGGCGTTGAGTTCCCAGTCCTGGCCGCGGATCAGTTGTTCGTTGAATCCGCCGAGTTCGAGAACGTCGAGGCGGCGAAAAACACCGAGATACACGGTGTCAGCCGGGCCGGGGGTTCCACCCGTGTGAATCGGGCCACCACCGAGTCCGATGAAGTTTCCGTAAGCCCACGCGACGGCCTTCTGAATGTTGGTGCGACCGCGGGCTTCCATGATTCCGCCGACGTTCGATGCACCCGTCTGTTCGAGAATTTCAACCGCGCGCTCGGCGTATCCAGGCGACAGTTCCGAGTGCGCGTCGACTCGAACGGCAACATCAGCGTCCGTCGCCAACAGCGCGATGTTCAGTGCGGCAGGAGTGTTGCCCTGCGGGTTGTCGACGACGGTGACGCCGTACTCTTTCGCCAATTCGTCGGCGACCTCGCGGGTGTTGTCCGTTGAGGGGCCCACCGACAAGACGACGGTCGTTTTCGGCGGGTTGTCCTGAGCCATGATGCTCTCGACTGCACCCCTCAGATACGTGGCATCGTTTCGCACCGGCATGACATAGGCGACAGTGAGCTTCGATGCACGCGCCTTTGTCATGAATCCGAGTGTACCTTTGCGAGCACGATCGCTCGTCGGACGGCCGCACGTGCCTCGCGGCGCTTGCCAACGGAATCGAGCGTCAGCCCGTGAATGAGCAAGTCGTCCCACGTCGGGTTGGCGGGTTCCGGAACATCAGATCCCTTGTCCAGGACGGGCAGGGCGATCGGCCCGAACTCCTCGACGAATCGGTTCAACAGCGCACCAGCCTCGCGACCGAACTTCAATTCGCGAAAAAGCGACCAGATTCCGATCGCGGGGGCAACGAACAGCGCGAGCCCGAAAATCATCGCCAGCGGCTGACCCGTCGACACGAGCAGAACGGCTTCGTAACTCGCGAACGCAATGTACAAGGCGAGAAGAGCGGTCATCACGATGACCCCAATGATTGTGCGTGTCTGTTTCATCGGATTCCCATCACGGTGTCGAGGCCGACAGTCAGGCCTGTACTGGCAGCTGCGTATGCGACCGCCGCGCGAATCCCGTCATCGTACGAGTCGCGGCTGAGAGTTTCGTGAGAGACCGTAATCGTTTCACCGGCACCCGCGAACGTCACGGTCTGTTCAGCGATGGCGTCGGGCAAGCGGTGGCTCGTGATCGGGACTCCGGAAACGACGTGGTCCCCGGCGGCCGGTGCGGTCGCTGTCGGCGCGCAGCAACGGTCGGCAGCGATGACTTCGGCGGTGCGAACGCTCGTGCCGCTTGGCGCGTCGACCTTGGCGATGTTGTGCGTCTCGTCGATGCGCGCCTCGGGGAAGTATTTCGCCACGATTCCGCTGATGTGGGTGGCGACGGTCGACCCCAGGCTGAAGTTGGGAATCACGGTGACGGACTCGTCGTCGGTGATGGCGAGGGCCGCAAGGCGGCCGGCTGACCAGCCGCTGGTTCCGACAAGGATTCGCTGACCATTCGCGCGAGCGGCCGCGATGACCGATTCGCTGACGTCATGGCGTGTGACGTCGATGACGAGGTCTGCGCCGGCAATCTGGGAAAGATCAGACGACGAATTGAGTTCGGCGACGACGTCGAAGCCGTCCATTGCGCCCACGACACGAACGACCTGCTGGCCGAGTCGGCCGGTCGCCCCCACCACTGCAACACGCGTCATAATCCAACCCTACCCTCCACGTTTTTGCAGACATTTCGAAAGATTTGTTCGCTGACCCAAGAATTTCAAGAAATGTCTGCAGGATTTTGGCAAAAGTTGCTGTCCCGACCTTGCGGACTTAGATACCGCGGGTTCTTCAGGCACGACCGAATTGCTCTGCGAACTTCAGCCCAGTTGGCCACCTGCGAATAGGTTAGCTCTAGGACATCCCACCCATGTTCGCGCAACCACAATGTTCTCGCGCGGTCACGTTCCCAGTTTTCTTTGCCGGCATGAAACTCTGCACCGTGTGTCTCGAGAACCAAACGTTTGCCAATAAGAAAATCCACTCGGTAAGGGCCAATCGGAACCTGTTCCTGAAACTCTGTACGGTCCTTCACAAGGTGGTAGCGGGCGACAGATTCAAGCGCACTTTCCGCTCGAGTTGAAGTGAGTTTGATCAAATATTTCTTCGACTTCGCGAGTCGACTCTCGATCTCATTAAGGTCTTTTGCCTTGACCCGCCGTTCACGAACAAGCGCATCCAAAAGGGCAAGAGTCCAAGCCGGCGGCTGGCATGATGCGTAATCCTCCACAAGGTCAACAAGTGACACCATTCCGCCCATTCGTGATGGTGGAGTGCGTCGACAAGTAGTCCTAATCCCAGGCACGGGCCTAGCTGCGCGGATATGGTATTCATCAAATTGGGCTGGAAGACCGAGCACTCGTGCAGCAGCCGCGCACGTCAGCAGGCCTCGATCACGGATAGCGCGTACCTCCGACGCATTTGCCGTCGGCAATCCGTACCAACCGTTTCGAATCCTCGAAATTCGACGTTCCAACATGGCTGTGTAAATCTCATCACGGGTGATTCCGAAAACTGCAAGATGTTTGACCTTAGAGATTCCCCGAGTTTTACGTAGTGCCCATTCAACTCGCATTGGTCAACTAGAGCAGCCACTGTCACCTCAAGTCGTATACCTACGCCAAGACGTGGACAATTTGGTCAGAAACCCACTTGTTCAAAACAAAATCTGCAGACAAAACAACGGAATGGGGAGCTAGCCGCCAATTACCCAATAATGTTTGCAAAAACGGGAGAGTCGGGAGTGACGGCACCGACGGCCGAGACGACCACCGGGCCAGCGGCGAGTTCGGTGGCGAGTGCACCGACGGATTCGACGGTCACGAGGTTCAGCAGGCGCTCGGTTTCGTCGAGGTCACGGTATTCGCCGAGGAATTCGGCACGCGCTAGACGATTCATGCGCGAATCCATTGATTCCAGCGCAAGAGTGGCTGAACCAAGAATCTGACCGCGGGCACGGTTGAGTTCGTGGGGCGTGATTGACGACATCCCGTCGAAGCCTTCGCGAATCAGCCCCAGAACGTCCCCGAGTGCTTTGGGCGAACACCCAGCGCCAACGCCGAATGCGCCAGCGTCGGAATACGTGACGGGGAACGCATCGACGGAATACGCCAGTCCGCGCTTCTCGCGGATTTCCTGGAACAACCGCGACGACGAGCCACCACCGAGAATCGCAGTGAGCACACCGAGGTCGGTGCGGCGATCGTCGTTAGCGATGACCCCGGGGACACCAACGATGACAGCGACCTGTTCCAGTTCACGGGTCGTCACGGCAACTGGGGTGCGGCCGGCAACGGGCGCCTCGACCTGACGGCGACGCGCTTCCGGCTCACCGTCCGTGATGTCCCACCCGACGAGCGAGTCGAGGACCATGCGGACGAGTTCGTCGTGGTCGACATCGCCAGCGGCGGTGACGATCAGGTCGCGCGGCTGGTATCGGTCGCGGTAATGCTCAACGACGGACGAGCGGTCGGCACCCTCAATGTCAGCGACCGTTCCGCCGATCGGTCGGGCAAGCGGTGAATCACCGAACATCGCCTCGAAGAACTGCTCGCCACACACGTCGTCCGGGTCGTCGGCGGCCATCGCCAACTCTTCCAGGATGACGGTGCGTTCCATGTCAAAGTCTTCGGCGCGCAATAACGAGTTCGACACCTGGTCACCCAGAACGCGCACGGCGACGGGCAAGTCGGCCGCGCGAACGCGGGACAGATAACAGGTGTTTTCCTTCGCCGTCAGGGCGTTGTGGAAGGCGCCCATCGCGTCGAAGGTTTCCGAAATCTCGAACGCAGTGCGGGTCGAGGTGCCCTTGAACAGCAAGTGTTCGAGGAAGTGTGTTGACCCGTGGTGCCCGGCGTCCTCGTCGCGCGAACCGGCGCCGATCCAGAACCCGATGGTCACGGTTCGGGATCCGGGGACGCGTTCCGTGAGGACGCGCAAGCCGCTTGAGTGAACTGTGCGGCGGACGATGCACTCCCCCGTCGATTCGAACGAGATGTCGGCTGCTGTGAGGGGAAGTTGCATGTGCGTCATGAGAGTTTGAGCCTACCGACAAAAGAAAAGTGGGGACGAGCCGAAGCCCGCCCCCACTCTTGGTGCGAATTAGTCGCGGAATTCGGTCTTTGCGAATTCCTTGTCATCTTCCGCCGACTTGATGCGGGCGATCGAGAAGATGATGAGACCGAAGAGGCACTTCGCGAGGATGTCGGCGATGGAGTAGCCGACCTCACGAGCAACAACCTCGGATGCGTCGAACCCGGTGCTGTTCATCGCGAGGATGAACGTGATCGGGTAAACGCCCCACGTTGCGAGGAGGAGGAGACGAAGGATCTTGATCTTCTTCTGCACCTCGGCCGACTGACGCGAGAGGCTCTTGCCGAGCTCGACGAACAGTACGTACATGATGTAGAGGAAGGGAATCGTCGAGAGAGCGCCCCAGATGCTGGGGTGCCATCCGAAGATGTCAAGCTTCGCGTCTCCGGGGTATCCGAGGACGATCATCGCCGCGGCCGCAGGAACGAGTCGGTTCAACATCGATGTTTGAACCGCACGAGCCAAACCGAGTACTGCGACGATCTCAACGAGAAGAAGCGGAACGGTGAGGAGCCAGTCAACGTAGCGGTAGCCAACGTTGTAGGCGTCAGGGTTGTTCTCGGTCAGACCAGCGAATGCGTGGTTGAACGAGTCGAACATACGGAAGTAGTGGTACGCGGCAATCGCGGTCACTGTCGCCGAAATCATAACGGCCATGCGGTAGCGGGGTGCTACACGTTCACGAGCGACGAAGAGAAACACCGTCGTGAAGAGCATGCTCGCAATACCAAGCGAGAGCATGTTGTACACCAGGTTGAACTGATTGTTGTCCAACAGTGATGAGAGTGTGTTCACAAGCAACCTTTCGGTTTACCGGAACGAGTCGCCGCATTGGGCGTCTCGCCCAGCGGGGTGAACCCCTAACGCGGAAACCATTCCCCGTGCATTCCTGACGTTAGCACTCGCCGTGAAAAATCGTAAGAGGCGCGGGGAAATGGAAAGGGCGGACCCGAAGGCCCGCCCCAACCAATCTGACGTGAATTACGCGTCTTCGCCTTCGCCGTTGGCGTCGGCGGCTGCGCCTTCTTCGCCCTCGACAACGGGGACGAGCGAGAGCTTGCCACGGTCATCGATCTTGGCGATTTCGACGAGAACCTTCTGTCCGACGGACAGGACGTCCTCGGCGTTCTCGACGCGCTTGCCACCCGAGAGCTTGCGCAGCTCGGAGATGTGCAGCAGGCCGTCCTTGCCCGGAAGCAAGGAAACGAACGCACCGAAGGTCGCGAGCTTGACGACGGTTCCGAGGAACTGTTCGCCAACCTCGGGGTTGATCGGGTTCGCGATCTGGTTGACGCGGTCGCGTGCGGCTTCAGCCGACGGGCCGTCGTTCGAACCGATGTAGACGGTTCCGTCTTCCTCGATCGAGATCTGGGCGCCGGTCTCGTCCTGAATGGAGTTGATCGTCTTGCCCTTGGGTCCGATGAGTTCACCGATCTTGTCGACGGGGATCTGGACCGAGATCACGCGAGGCGCGGTCGGTGCCATTTCGTCGGGTCCGTCGATCGCTTCGTTGATGACGTCGAGGATCTCGAGGCGAGCGTCGCGCGCCTGAGTCAACGCACCAGCGAGTACCGAGGCGGGGATGCCGTCGAGCTTGGTGTCGAGCTGGATCGCGGTGATGAAGTCCTTCGTTCCGGCGACCTTGAAGTCCATGTCACCGAGGGCGTCCTCGGCTCCGAGGATGTCGGTCAGCGTTGCGTAGCGGGTTTCACCGTCGACCTGGTCAGAGACCAGACCCATGGCGATTCCGGCGACGGGAGCGCGGAGCGGGACACCCGCGTTGAGAAGGGCGAGCGTCGAAGCACACACCGAACCCATCGAGGTCGAACCGTTCGAGCCGAGTGCCTCCGAAACCTGACGGATGGCGTAAGGGAACTCTTCACGCGAAGGAAGAACGGGGACGAGTGCGCGCTCGGCGAGGAAGCCGTGCCCGATCTCGCGACGCTTCGGCGAACCGACGCGACCCGTCTCACCCGTCGAATACGGCGGGAAGTTGTAGTGGTGCATGTAACGCTTCGACGTGATGGGGTTCAGCGAGTCGATCTGCTGCTCCATCTTGAGCATGTTCAGCGTGGTGACGCCCAGGATCTGGGTTTCTCCGCGCTGGAAGATCGCCGAACCGTGAACGCGCGGGATGACCGAAACTTCGGCGTCGAGCGAACGGATCTGCGTCTTGTTGCGGCCGTCGATGCGAACACCTTCGGTGAGAATGCGGTTACGCACAATCTTCTTGGTGACCGACTTGTACGCAGCCGAAACCTGGCCGTTGGCGTCGGCGGGGAGTTCCCCGGCCTCGACCTTTGCGGCGATGGCTGCCTTGACGCGGTCCTTCAGTGCGTCATCGGCGTTCTGGCGCTCGACCTTGTCGGCGATCTGGTAGATGCCAACGAGTTCGCCCTCGGCAAGTCCCTTGACCGCGGCGAACAGTTCGTCGCTGTAGTCCGAGAACGTGGGGTACGGCTGGATCGGCTTGGCCGACTGAGCGGCGAGCTTCTCCTGGGCGCGAACGAGTTCAGTGATGTACTTCTTCGACGCCTCGAGGCCCTGCTCGACGATTGCCTCGTCGGGCTTGATGCCACCGGCCTGGATAAGGTTCCACGAGCCTTCGGTCGCTTCTGCTTCAACCATCATGATGGCGACGTCTTCGACGCCGTTCTTGTCCTTGACCAGGCGGCCGGCGACGACGAGGTCGAAGACGGCTTCCGAAACCTGTGCGGCGGTCGGGAATGCAACCCAGTCGCCATCGATGAGGACCATGCGAACACCGGCGATGGGACCCGAGAACGGGAGACCCGAGATCTGGGTCGACGCCGATGCGGCGTTGATGGCCAGAGCGTCGTAGTACTCGCCCGGTGCGATCGACAGGACGGTGATAACGATCTGGACCTCGTTACGCAGGCCGTCGACGAACGACGGACGCAACGGACGGTCGATCAGACGGCAAACGAGGATTGCCTCGGTCGAGGGGCGACCCTCGCGGCGGAAGAACGAGCCGGGGATCTTGCCGGCTGCGTACGAACGCTCTTCGACGTCAACGGTCAACGGGAAGAAGTCGAAGCCTTCGCGAGGCTGCTTGCCCGCGCTGGTTGCCGACAGGATCATCGTTTCCTCGTCGAGGTAGGCGGCAACGGCACCCTGTGCCTGCTGCGCCAAGCGTCCCGTTTCAAAACGGACGACGCGCTTGCCGAACTTGCCGTTATCGATAACGGCCTCGGCGAACTTGATTTCAGGACCTTCCATAGGTCTTTACTCCTCTACATACATACGACCCGTGCCCCGTGTGGGCATGGGTTGTTACTTCACTTCGAGCAAACGGACCAACATACATAGCGCACACTCCCCATGTGGGAGTCCGGCTAGCTGGCCACCAGTAGAAATTCACCGACCGAGTCGTTCGGGAAATCACCACCGATAACCAACGCATATGCGCCGTGCTCACTTAAAGGGTAACAGACAGGTGCCGCTTTTGCCCGGAAATGCGAAAAGGCCCGGCGAACCGGACCTTTTCGGGAAGTTTGTCTTAGCGACGGATTCCGAGACGCTCGATGAGCGCACGGTAGCGGCTGATGTCGACACCGGCGAGGTAGCCGAGGAGGCGACGACGACGACCGACGAGGAGAAGCAGTCCACGACGCGAGTGGTGGTCGTGCTTGTGCTCCTTGAGGTGCTCGGTCAAGTCCTTGATGCGCTTGGTGAGAACAGCAACCTGAACCTCGGGCGAACCGGTGTCACCCTCGTGAGTTGCGTACTCTTTGATGATTTCGTTCTTGATAGCAAGATCAAGTGCCATTGTTCAGTCCCTTCGGTTCGCTGCGCGGTGCCTCATCGGGTTGATGAAGCGCTCTCTGTCCGCGGCCGTTTCACGGCAACTTTGCAACCTTATCAGAATGCGCGTCGCCGTGCGAGCGGCTACTCGGCCAAGCCGGCCTTGGACTTGCGGCGAGAAACGATTCGGTAGCCCACCACGGCAACGCCCGCGAGTACGAGACCTGCGCCGAGGTACGTCATGAAGTCGACGCCTTCAGCGCCAGTTGACGCAAGTCCACCGCCAGCGTTCTCGGAAGCGTCGTCCCACAATGCGGGGTCACCTTCGGGGAAGCAGACGTCAGGGTTCTCTGTGCAGTAGGTGTCAGAGGGCAGGATCCCGGTCAGATAGACGCCGGCGAAGTACAGATTGTCATCGTTGGATGGGTTGATGGTTTCCACGGTCAGGCCCGTGTCCCCGACGGTCATCATGCTGGCGATGTCGTACAGCTCGTCTTCAGCGAAGTACCCGGGAGGGTTTGTCCACGGCACAGTGGGCATGTCGAGGTCATCGCCAACGCCACCGATGGTGTTGTATCCCATCGAGTTGCACCCGACCGGGTAGTCGACCATATCGTCGCATCCACCGGCCGAGTCCGAGATGACGTTTCCGTTCACCGTGATGTTCGAGTGTTGGTTGACGCCACTGCCGCCTTCACCGTCATCGGGAGCATCGGTCTGATATGAATTTGACGCGCCGATTGACAAAATCATCGGGTTGGCGAGTTTGTCGAGTGTCAGCGCATCGAAGTCGAAGGAGAACGAGTCACCCGCCGGGTCTGACGTTCCCGCCTGGAGGTAAATCGACGACAGCTCTGCGTTGGGGTCGTCGAAGATGACGATGAGCGAGCCGCCCTCGACGTAGTCTCCGTCCGCGTTGTCGCCCTGGTCGAACGTCAGATCGAAGATGCCAGCGGCGTGCTCGTCGATTGTCGTCTTGACGAGTTCGGTGACATCGCCGTAATACGTGTTGAAGCGGTCTCCCGCGGTCAGATAGGCCCAATGCGTGAACACGACGGATCCGCCGTTGAGCTCGAGGTCCAGTGGCGGACGGTCGTTGCTGTTGCGGTTTCCTCCATCACCGGAGATGAAAATCGCCTTGCGAACGATTGCGCCTTCCGGCTTTTCGACCTGAATCGGTACCGTTTCGCCCGCGACATGCCCGACGTCAGCAGAGCCATCGATGGACCAGCTGATTCGCCCGAACTCGCTCTCGATCTCTTGCAGTCCCCCATCCGCGAAATCGGTGTTGACGGGCAACGCGGCTGCCGCGGTGGCGCCGGCAAGGGCGAGCGTCACTGCTGCGGCAAAAGACACGAATTTATTCACGATTAATCCTTCGGAAGATGGCTTGGGCTCCAGCGTACCAACGCGGTGACGAATGGGCGAGAGGATGGACGCATGCGCATCACCGACGGACATTCGTCTCGCCGCAAAATCGTCGACATCGACGTCTAGCTGTCGAACAGTTGCTGGCCGATGTATCCGCCGGCGGGGACTCCCGGCGGGATGACGAATTCGGACGAACCAATGGGGACAGTCCACACGTTGAGCAGGTCGAAGTCGGCAAGCCGTTGTTGCACGGGAACGAAGCGCTTATCAATGTTGGTCGTGTACGCCGCGAAGATCAGACCAGAATCGGGCGTTCCGGCGGCGGCAAAACCGTCGTCATAGTTGAGCGGGCGCCGCAAGAAGCGATGTGCGGGGTCGCCTGTGTGGGCTCGGCGCATGTGCGCGAAGTCGGGGATGACCGTCAGTCCAGCCGCGTTTCGGGCCTCGAAGTCTGGGTTGTCGAATTCGTTCTCGCCCGTCAAAGGCGCTCCGGACACCATGCGTCGACCAAATGCGGCCTCTTTGTCGCCGGGACCGAGTCGGTCCCACGGGTCAAGTTTCATCGCGATGCGACGGACGACGAGTTGAGTACCGCCCGCGAACCAACCGGCGTCGGCACCCGCCCACACCTGCTCGTCGAAGGATTCGTCGTTGCGGGGGTTTTCGGTTCCGTCTTTGAACCCCATGAGGTTTCGAGGGGTTTCGGATGGGTCAACCGCCCCCGCCGCTCGGGCAAAGCCTCGCTGGGAATACAACGGTTCGGCGATCGATGAGACCACGCGGGTCATGTGACGGTGAGCGTGGGCGAGGGTGAGTGGGTCGTCGGAGCCGATCTGAATCAACAGATCGCCGCCCGAGAACTCTGGTCGCAACTCGTCAATAGCAAACGCCGGCAAACGGATGAAACCCTCGGGTTTGCGGTTCGCCAGCCCCACCTTCTCAAAAAGACCGTGCCCGAATCCGAACGTGATGGTCAAGCGGGCGGGAACTGTTGCAATCGTGGGGTCCGTGTCCGACATTCCGGGCTCGCCCGCGCACAAACGCGACGCTTCGATCGTTGCGACGCGCATGACCCCGCGAACGGTGTCCAAGGTCGCCGTGTCGTTCAGTGTGTATGCGGCAAATACGCCGTGCGCCTGTGCAGCGGTTCGAACGCCTGCCTGATTCGGGCCGAAGAATGGTTCGACGCCCGTTCCGATCGCCGTGGCATTGGCGACCGCGGTCTTCCCCGCGATCACCGTCGCGCCAGCCGCAGAAACAGCGCCCGCGCCGACGGCAACGCCGGCCCCGACAAAGAGGTCCCGTCGTGAGAGCCCTTTTCGGGGTCCGGCGTTGGTCGCCATTGCTCTAGTGCTCCATTCCACCGTTGGCGGGAACGTACTTTTCCGTTCCGCCTTCGAGGGTCATCGCGATGGCGCTGATGTCGATCGTTGTTCCGTCACTAACATCCAGGGTCATGGTGATTGTGTCCCCCACTGCGATCGGCGACGTGAGGTTCCAGTACATGATGTGGTAACCGCCGGGCATGAGCTGAACACTTCCGCCAGCCGGAACAAGGATTCCGCCTTCGGCCAACTGCATGACCATTTCACCCGCGTCGTTGGAGACAACCTCGTGCGCCTCGAGCGGTGTTTCGGTGATCCGCGAGGTGTCGGTTCCGCCGGTCAGATAAACGTCTTCGGTTCCAGAGTTTTCGACGGTCATGAACACGCCCGTCATGTCACCCTCGGCGAGGTCGGGAACGGCACGAACCCATACGTCGGTGATGGTGAGCGCCGATTCAGGTGCCGTTGCGGCCGGTGCGGCACAACCGGTGAGGACCGCGAGCGCCGCGATGACGACGGCGGCCGCGCTGGTGCGAAGTGTTTTCATGGGGGTTCTTTCGGTGAAGGTCGTTGTAGAATTTTCTACATCGCGTAGACAGTATCATTATTTCTACACGTTGTAAAAAATTGGAGGACGGCATGTCTGGTCGACGTAAAGGCGAACTCGAGCAACTCGTACTCGCCACGCTGTGGGCGAGCGACGACTCGATGACCGCTGTCGATGTCCGCGCGGCATTCGACGAGCCCATCCCCGCAACCACGACGATCATCACGGTGCTCGAGCGCCTTCGCGTCAAGGGGCTGGTCTCGCGCGAGAAGTCGGGAACCGACTCCTACCGGTACACGACGACGAGCGACCACAACGAGCACATCGCCGATTCGATGGCCAGTGCACTGGCGAGCAGCACGGACCGGTCTCTCGCACTCATGAACTTCACCGGGCAACTCAGCGACGAGGACAAGGCCGTCCTTCGCCGTATGCTCGACTCTCGTGAGTAGCTACTACGCCACCGCGTTCACCCTCCTTGGCGTGTACGGCCTGGTGACGTTGGCACTCCCCCGCTTCGGTGCGTCTGTCCGGTTCGTGTCTCGCTTCCCGCGCGGGGCCATCGCATTGTGGTTAGCCGGCTTGGCGGTTGCTATCGCGAGTCTGACAACAGCGTTCGGCATGTTGATTGCGAATTCCCTCAGCGCCACGGCCACTCTAGGCATCGGCGAAACTTGGCAAGCGGCGGTCGCCCAATATGCGCTGGGTTGGATTTCGCTCGCCGGCGTCGGCGTGATCGTCTTTCATCTGGGCGCTGCCGCCCAATGGTTGCAATCGGCGAGGCAGGTTGAGATCCGTCGAATCAGCGGGGCACTTCGGCAGTCACGAGCAAGCGACCTGGGCGCTGATGTTCGCGAGATCGACATCCCCGGCGTCAAGGTGCTCTCGGCGGTGCCGCATGTTCGGGTCGTCGCGGTGTCTGCTGATGCACGGCGCGAGGTTACCGATGAACAGTTCGCCGCAATCCTGTCGCACGAACGCGAACACTTGCGCGCGAATCACGCGACGGTGCTGTTCATTGCACAACTCGCGATGGCCGCCGCCGCAGGTGTTCAGGCGTCGCAACGGTTCGAACGCACCGTGAATCTGGCGATCGAGTTCGCCGCAGACGACCGAGCCGTCTCGGAAACCAGCGCCGCCGCGCTCGCTGGAGCACTCACTGCGCTGTTGGCGTTGCAAGACCCGCTCACACAGTTGCGATTGAACCGTCTAGCGGGCTAGGAACTTGAGTTCGACAGCTTGTCGGGGGCGAGAGCCGCGTCGACGTCCTCGGCCGACATCAGTCCGGCTTCGACGACGAGTTCGCGAATCGGTGCGCCGGTCGCCAATGCCTTCTTGGCGAGCTTTGCGGCCTCCTCGTATCCGATGACAGGGATCAGGGCGGTGATGACACCGACGCTGGATGCGACCATCGCGGCGAGGCGATCTTCGTTCGCTTCGATTCCGTCGATGCAGTTCAGGCGCAGGGTGCGGCACGCGTTCGTCATCCACGCGAGCGACTGCAGGATGCTCGATGCGATGACGGGCTCGAATGCGTTTAACTGCAACTGTCCGGCTTCGGAAGCGGCGGTTACCGTCGCGTCGGCACCGATGATCGCGTAGGCGACCTGGTTCACGACCTCGGGGATGACCGGGTTGACCTTGCCCGGCATGATGCTGGACCCGGCCTGCTTGGCGGGAAGACGGATTTCGCCGAAGCCCGCCTGTGGTCCGGACGACAAGAGACGCAGGTCGTTACAGATCTTGGACAACTTGACCGCGGCGCGCTTTAACGTGCCTGAAATGGTCATAAAGATTCCCGTGTCGCTGGTCGCTTCGATGAGGTCAGGAGCGGTTTCGACAGGCAGCCCGGTCAGTGCCGCGAGGTGCTTCGCCGCCGCGGGTGCGTAACGCGGGTCGGCGGTGATGCCGGTTCCGATCGCGGTCGCACCGAGGTTCGTTTCACACAGCCACGGAATGATTTCGGACAAGCGGTCCTGGTCCTCGCGCATCGTCGTTCCCCAGCCGTGGAATTCCTGGCCTAGGGTCATGGGGACGGCGTCCTGCATCTGGGTGCGGCCGACTTTGACGATGTTGGCGAATTCGTCGCCCTTGGCGTCGAACGACTTGGTCAGAAGGTCGTGTTCCACCAGCAGGCGCTGAAGTCCGTAAACCATCGCAAGCTTGATCGACGTCGGGTACGTGTCGTTCGTCGACTGCGAACGGTTGACGTCGTCAATCGGGTGCATGTGCTCGTAATCGCCCTTGTCGTAGCCCATCTTTTCGAGGCAACGGTTGGCGATGATCTCGTTCGTCGACATGTTGGTCGACGTACCAGCACCGCCCTGTAGAACACCCAGGACGAACTGGTCGTGCAGCATTCCGCCGTAAATTTCTTCGCAGACCTCGACGATGAGGTCGGCCTTGGCGGGCTCGAGCACGCCGATTTCCTTGTTTGCAAGAGCCGCAGCCTGCTTGACGCGGACGAGGGCACGGACCAGGTCAGGGTAGTTCGACAGCGCTCGGCGCGTGATCGGGAAGTTGTGCAATGCGCGGGCGGTGTGGATTCCCCAGTACGCGTCGGCGGGAACCTCCATGGTCCCGAGCGAGTCGTGTTCGGTCCTCGTCTGTCCGCTGTATCCACCGGCCGTACCAGCGGTAAACACCGGCTGTCCGTCGTCACTAATACCGAATGAGGGCGCAGGCCCCGTTGTGTGCACCATGGCTTTCACATTACTCCCGAGGAATCGTTTGTTCCCAAAGGATTTTGTGCGTGTTTGCGCCGTTTTTGTGCGGAAAGCGTTTACGGCGCGGCAAAGAGTTTCCCCATCGGCCTGCCGACTGACTTACACTGACGTCATGAGTGTTGTCATGTACGGAGCCGACTGGTGCGGTGACTGTGTTCGCGCAAAGATGCTTCTCGACCGTCACGGGGTCGCCTACGAATGGCGCGACACCGACGCGTCAGAGGACGACCAGGCGAAAGCACGGGAAATCTCGGGCCTGCCCAAGATCCCCGTGATCGTCTTCCCCGACGGGTCTTTCCTGTCAGAGCCGTCGAACCCTCAAATCGAAGAGCGCCTGACCGCCAACAACTTGCTGTAACGAGAACGACCGCCCCGAAAGGCGGTCGTTTCGTTTAATGCTGTGAGGTTTACGGGTACATCATTCCCGGGCCCATGTCCCAGTTGCCTTCGAAGCCGTTGTCGTACATCAGGTTCTGGACACCGTCGACACCAAGAGTGATAAACGCCAGAGCGATGACTCCGATGATGAGGATCGTGATGGCGATGCCGGTGTAACCGGTGGCCAAACCTGCGATTGCATAGCCACGACCGGTGCCCTGACCACGCTTGACCTGCGAGTATCCGATGTGACCGAGGATTACTGCTGCGAGGCTCCACGGAAGGGGAACCATCCAGCCGACGGTCAAACCGGCGACTCCGGTGATCATCGCCCACAAGGCGACCTGGTTGAGTTTCTGCGTTGCCGCGGGCGTGCCCACTGGCTGTGCTGTTTCTGTCATGTCCTCAGTTTAGGAGTGCTTGCTTGGGATTGAGTGGTCGTTTTCCATTTCCGGTGGGCACCCCTGTTCCGGCGCTTGAGCCGCAGCGACGCGTCTCGCTGCCCGCACCTTGACCAATGCCCCAGACAAACTCCGTTCGTCAAGCCCGAGGACCTGCCGTCGACAATCGAATCCCAATTCGCAGCGAAGATCAGGGCGCTTGTGATGGTGGGAACGCCAACTAACTGATCTAGTCGTAATCGCCCTTGACGTGGCGCTCTTTTCACGGAAGGCTTGCGAGCATCGACGGTTTGTGATCAATAGTCCATTTCAGACTAAATAAATCTATACTTACATCAACTTCATTAGGGGATTGAATTTGGTCAGGAAAAACAGGATTAGCGTTGCGCCAACAGTGCAAGTCTTAGGTCTTCTCCAAAACATGAATTACACCGCCTGGTTTGCCCTGGGCGAATTCGTCGACAACTCGATCACGAGCTATGTAAAGCACATCAGAGACAACCCCGATGATGAAAGATTCAATGCTCTGCACGTTGAAATCAAGTGGGATGAGGCGTTGAACGTTTTGACGATCTCGGACAACGCGGCTGGCATTCCCGATTCGGAAGCAGGTTGGAAACGAGCCCTCGAACTCGGCGCGCGTAATCCTGACCCGACGGTGCTGGGAGTTTATGGGTACGGAATGAAGGCCGCAGCATTTTGGTATGCACCGCGAGTGAACATCGCCTCGAAAGTCGCCGGCGAAAAAGTCGTTCGATCAATTTCCATGGATATTGACAAGATCCAATCTGACAATTTGGAATTTATCGAACTTACGGAGACACCGTCGCCCGATTTGGACCACCATGGCACAGTAATCCGCTTGCATGGACTCAACCCGGGCAGAAGTTACCCACGAGGCATGACGTTGGGCAAAGTCCGAAGCTACCTCGCATCGATGTATCGGGCTTACCTGAGGGGAGATATCGATTTTGCCCACCCTCGTACCGGGGAACCATTCTTGCGAATTAGCGTGCAAATGCAGGACCTAGTTGCTCCCAGCCCCGAATTGCTTAATGAACCTTTTTGGCCGCGACCAATCGCCCCGACCGAAAATCTAGAACCCATCTACTGGAAGAAAGAGATTCAATTCGAGGTACCTAATCTGCGCACGCCAGGCAAGAAACAAAAGCCGTTCAAAATCAAAGGTTGGGCCGGTGTTCTCAAAACAATGTCATCGGACTCTGGTTTGTACCTCATGTTCCACGGAAAAGGCTTGGTTGGTGTTGGGCAAGGCGCCGGACAAGCGGCCCAAGACACCTATAAACCGCAGAAGTTGTTCGGCCCTTCCAATGGGTGGCGAAGTCGGAGGCTCGTTGCAGAATTAGACGTCTCCGACTTCAACAAGTTGAACACTAGCGACGGCATTAAATTCAGCGATGTCGAAAAGGAAATGTTCGAAGATGCGCTCGAACAGGAGATGCATCGAACTCTCGTATACGAGATGGCGAACAATTACCGTATCAACAGCAAAGACGATATGTCAAAGACCCAGCTGGAGATGCTGCAATCCGTTGTCGACCACACTGCGAATAGTGCCGTTGCGATAAATGGCGTTATCGAGACTGACCCTCGCCCGCAGCAAAAAGTAGACTCGACGCCCCCGATCGGGAGTGAACGTGTTGCCGCAGAAAAATCTGTATTCACGTCCAATGGCAAACAAGTTCGATTTTCGACAGTATTCGGCTCCGCGGAAGACGCATGGCTTTCGGTGTATGAAATCGATGACGCGCTCAACTTGATCGAAGTGAATATGAACCACCCGTTTGTTCAAAAGTACTTCACCATTCCGCGAAACGATCCCTCGGGACTTTTCGAAGTTGCGATTGGGATGGGACTTGCCGAAATCGAACGACCCGAGCTTTACCCCATGAGAGTCCGGCTAAACGAGCGCCTAGATGCGCATCATAAATTGGATTTAATTGGTGACTCTGAAGATGGATTTAGCGATGACTTCTGATTTTTGGATAAATGATTTTGGAACTGGACTTGAAGAGACAGCCGGCGTCAGCTGGGAACCCGAGCTTGGCAACGGCTTCGAAAGACTGCAAAAACGGATGGTCGTCTCTTTTGGCCAGGGTTCCTCGTTGCCCGAAGACGCTTTTCAGAGCTGGAAAGCGTCGGTACTCCGGAGCGCCTCGCGGTGCGCGTCGCCTCACGAACCCGGAAAACGTTCTCAGCTCGTCGTCGGTAGAGTTCAAGCAGGAAAAACCTCAAGTTTCACCGGATTAATCCGCCTACTGGCAGACAATGGCTACCGCCTAACAGTCGTTGTGGCTGGGACCAGCACAAACCTCCGGGACCAAACATTTGACAGACTTGAGAAGCAGCTTTCGGATTCTGACGATATTGAAATTGTCAGAACAGGGACAAATTTTGACCCGAAGCTCGAGGCGAGCAGACTCATTAAGCGGCTTCGTCGATGGGGTAAGCCCGACAGCGGTGACGGATTCCTGCAGTTGAATGACAAGAAGATTGTTTATGTCGCCCTCAAGTCCACAAAGGCCCACCTTGAGTCGATTGTGACAATGTTTAGTTTGGTTTCAGCGACGCTGGAAGGGACAAGGCTACTCGCGTCCACACCGACCCTGATCGTGGATGACGAAGCTGACCAGGCGAGCCCGAACGGAAGGGCATCCGCGAAGGAAAAGGCAGAAATGACGGCCGTTTACGGAAATTTGAAAAAAATACGGCTCCTTCTCGCCCACCATTCATATGTCGGATACACCGCAACCCCATATGCGAACATCCTTATGGATTCGGAATCCGACATCCGACCGGAACGCGTAACCGTGTTAGAACCCGGCGCAGACTACACGGGAGCAATAGATCTATTCCTGACCGACAGGCCTTTTTCACATGTCATTTCGGATTTTGATTCTGCCGAATCGATACCAGAATCGCTGAAACAAGCATTCGCCGTATTCATTTGTCAAACACTAATTTTTCATTGCCTCGATGAACATCTCCGAGAGGAATTTTTCCTCGAGCCGTTTTTGAGCGCACGACCGAATCAAACAGTAACAATGCTGGTGCACGCTGACCGCCTAGTGCACGTGAGCAAGACAATCACCGAGTTGTTGAGGGAACTTCGTCAATTCTGGTATCAGTTGTTTTCGGAAGCGAGCTCCGACTCGAGCAAAAAGGATGTCGCCTTAATTCACGTTTGGAACACCTACTTCGAGAGCGCACTTGTAGATCTCGAAACTGAATGCAGCAAAGAACTGGACAGAGAATTGTTCAGATCTGCAATTGGTGACGTAATTGGTGAAATTGAAATCCTGGAAATCATCGGGAATGGTGATGACTTCCCTGCTGACCACTCCGGGGAAGGGCGGCCGTTGTGGAAATCAAACCTCGGATGGGTTCTAGTTGGCGGGCAGCTCCTCGACCGAGGTCAAACACTTCCCAATCTAATGAACACCTACATGCCCAGAAGTCCCGGTGGTGGCGCGAAAACTGGTGAGATTGGGGGTCAATTCGACACATTGCAACAACGAGGTCGCTTCTACGGCCACCGAAGGACTTACAGATCAATTCTCCGCGGCTGGTTCAGCGAGGGAACATTAGAAACCTACCGAGAAATCGCACAAACGGAGCAAATTCATTTCGACTTGCTAACCGACATGGACATCCAAGACTTGGATCTGACTACCACCTCTGTCTTGGTTGAAAAAGGTACCTCACGCAGGCTCAAACTCGTCCGCAAAAACGTCTTGTCAAACAGCGTCATAGAAGTTAATTCTTCATTTTGGCTGGCCAGACAACTCTGGTATTCACCTGCCTCTAACGTTGGCAACGTCAAGGTCTTGAATCGCTATCTGTCAACATTAGAATTTTCGGAATACGAAGGTCTGGGCTCAATATCGCGGAAACTGCGCAACTTCAGAGCAAATGACAGCATCGCGAATGTTTTGTCCTTGCTGGGCGATTGGAAGTTTCTTCAGTCGGATGCAAGCGGTTTTGAAGTGGTGAATCACTACTTGTCCGAACTTGCTACTCTCGACAACGACCAGCAAATAAGTGTTGTACTAATGTCACGTGACAATGGCGGTGCAAAGGACTTTTCTTCTCACGAGGAATATCGATCTGCCGGAGAAACGCTCGACCGCGACACCCGTCCTTACTCGCTTTACAAAATCAAACAACTCCCTTCATCGAATGATTCACGATATACAGACCAAAACTTGCCTACATTGCAAATTCATTACTTTGATCTGATTTCCAACATAGATTCCAAAATTTCCATTTTGGACGCGGTTGGCTTTGCACTGAGTGCACCTTCAATGAAACCCGCTCTGTTTAGGTCGGCGAAATGAAGCGTGCGAGTGATGAATTACGAATGCTGTATTCCCGCGAATACTTGGACCTGGGGAACTCGAGCACCCGATACAGGGAACTCAAAAGCTCCCCGTCTATCGGAGTCGGAATAACGAAGGCGGGAAATTTTCCCTTCCTCATATTGTTGCCCGTTGGCGCTGTAGAAACGCCATTCGCCTCAGAGTTCGTCCAGGCCATTCCAGTTGCCGAAAGAGAAGTTGTCGCGGTATCCGGAGGTAGTTCCAAAAAGATAGTTGCGAGTTTGCTCCTTTTCAGAGACCTCACTCGAGCAGCAGAAGTGTTTCTGGACGTGATAGTCGATAATGCCATTTCCGCTCACACTTCCACCGATGTGGCAAAATTGATCTCGGAATTTATTGCACTGTTTAACCGACGATCCAGGCTAAGTGAGCATGAAGTCACTGGCTTCTTTGGAGAGCTGGCGCTGATTAAAGGATCGGAAAACGCCGACCGCCTGATTCAAAGCTGGCATCTAGACAAGATGGAACGATTTGATTTCAACTTTAACTCTGAGCGTCTGGAAATAAAGACCGCGACGTCTGTCCGACGATCACACCGCTTCAGTTCAAGCCAACTTCCAGCCCCAAAAGGGGTACGCGTCCAAATTGCATCGATGCTCACGCAAATCGTCCCAGGCGGAATGTCAGTGTTTGACCTTTACGACGATATCAAACTGAAGATCGGTCCAGTGTCTACCAAGCATCTAGATGAAATCTTCGGCAAGTTTGTGCTCCAAGATGAGGAGCTTTGCGAAACCCTCACTTACGATTTTGAAATGCTTATGGAAACCATGAACTTCTATGACGCAGAAGACGTTCCTCAGCCAATCATGACTCCCGGAGTGATTAGCGCGAAGTGGGAGGCAGATTTGACGGACATCGGTCCGGCTAAAGCCGCCATGGAATTGAGCAAACTTGTGAGGTCAAATTGAACACTGACGTAGGGGGAAAAGCGGCACTTAGAATTGCGAGCTTCTTTTCGGGAGCTGGCGGAATGGATGAAGGCTTCAGATTGGCCGGGTTTTCCACGGTTTGGGCCAACGAAATAGATTCCGCGGCTGCTAACACCTTTGAGGCAAATCATGCAGTAAAGGTAGATCGCCGAAGCATCGCGGTTGTAGTCGGTTCTGACATACCCGACGTCGAGGGATTTGTTGGCGGCCCGCCGTGCCAAAGCTGGAGTGCGGCAGGCGCGAAGCGCGGTGAAAATGATCCTCGAGGGGAATTGTTTTTCGAATATGTTCGATTGATCGGCGAAGTTCGCCCTAAATTCTTCGTTGCAGAAAACGTTCAAGGCTTACTCAGTGAACGAAACTCCTCGGCGCTCAACCGAATTCTTGACTCGCTCCGTCAACTTGGTTACAACGTCTCGATCGGCTTGCTAAACGCCGAAAACTTTCAGGTTCCTCAAGCTAGAAAGCGGGTATTTATAGTAGGAATTCGTACCGATTTAGCAGCGACATTCTTGCCGCCCGAACCTTCGACACATCTCAAGAATCTCGTCGATGCGTTGAAGGGGATCCCATTCAACGATGCGGCCCGTGTTTCGACATCACGAGTTGAAAGCCCAGAATTGCTGCCCATCCCAAACAATCACTACTGGGCTGGCGAACATTTCTCCTATATCTACATGTCCCGAAACAGACGGAGGCGATTGGACGAAAGGTCGTTTACAATTCAAGCGTCAGCGGCTCACGCACCCCTACACCCGAACTCCGCTCCGATGAAACAAGTTTCCCGTGATGTGTTCGAATTTGATCTAATTGATGGCCGTAGTCCGCGGAGGCTCAGCGTTAGGGAATGTGCCCGTATTCAAACTTTCCCAGACAATTACGTGTTCAAATACAAGTCAATAAATGACGGGTACAAACAAGTTGGCAATGCAGTTCCCGTCAAGCTCGCCGAAGCAATAGGTGAAATTATTCGAGAAATCGTTGAATCGAATCCCGTTCCTTCGATATCGGATAGGTTCATCGAGCCCGGACTAATTACCAAATATTAGAGCAGGCGTCCACATGTTTAGTTTTTTGCATATTCATCGCTGATTCTCGTATCGACAATCCCTTCTAGCCAGCGACGACAACGGTCTGGGGACGCAAGGCCGGCCGCTGTAAGTATCGCCGCGATATCGCTGCCGGAAATGACGATTACGGGCTGCCCGTCTTCCCGGATTTCCTTGTACGCCTGAGTTGACAAATACGAGGTCGTGATCAGTACCCCGAATTCACGAGCTTTCAAACGTGAAATGAGACGAGCGACTTCCTTCACTCCGACCCCCTTCGCTGGGTCATAATTTTTCGCCTCGATTGAAAAAGAGAGCCCCAACCGGTCTGCAAGTGGGCCGATAAACATCGTCCCTAGTGCATCTCGCCCACCGTCGCGATAACGGCGAGTTAGATCCACATCAATAGCTTCACGACAAGCTAAACGCCAAATTTCAACGGCAATTGCCTCGAACAAGAAATCATCATCTGCGCAATACTCCCTGATCAACTCAATCAATCTTGCGCCCTCAGTTGAATCTGGGGTTTGCTGAACTGAATTGCGACCAACATGTAGCTGGGGCGCCATCAGTGGAGAATAATGACCAGTTGCAAACCATTTAGACAAGGCCTGGGGAACACGCGTGTCGCGAGGGTCGAGTGCCTTTTTCGCGATGGATTCACGAATCCATTCGCCGTTGACTTTCGCAATATCCAGAATGGTAAAGGTGGATTTGTAATTTTGGAATCTGACTCCTCCCGAAACGCGCCAAAGTGCAACGAGATCCTCTCCCGTCGCCATTTCACGCGCGCCGGGAACTGCTAGACCTCTGAACCGAACATCGTGACCGTCCCCGGCCTTTTCGAACAAAAGAAATATTGGGGCGAATTGGCGCTCAGTTGCGTCACCGTGCGCGGCATCAAAAGCTCGACGAAGAGCGACATTGCCCCGTCTGGGGGTGTCATGGATGTCTTTGCCCGGCGTTCGATTGTCGCCGAAATAGGTGTATGTACCGCGATATAAGTCAATCTCATCAGGCCAATCGACTTGCGTTCCAGTGGAGTAGAGGATCACAATCTGAGAAGTTTCCGCGTTACCGACAACGCGAAATCCCCCTGAGTTACTAACCCCGGGAAGAAGTTTAGAAATAACTTCGTCTGCTTTTCCACGACGTGAGGTTCCACCTCTGTAAACCGCGTCGACAATCAGGTCTGCGGAACCCAACTCTTCCCACTCGAACATGCGACTTGGGTTCGTTTCTTTCTTTGCCATAAATGCAGCTTATGAGTGTTTAGCTCAGATTCAGTTGTGCCGTTTTGCGTCGCCGAGCCAACTTAGGCTGTCAGCATGTCTCGCAAGATCTCGATCACGCCCGTTGGGTGCGGGCTGCTCGTGTTCTTCTTCATCGTCGGGTCGATCTCCAACGCGTTCAACCAGGACACCCCTGAGACCCCCAACACGCGACCGACGTATTCGGCGAGCGCCGAACCGACTCCAACCGACACCCCGACCGAGGCACCCTCCCCCACTCCGACTCCGACTCCGACCGCGGATGCTCCCGCAGCATCGGGAACCGCCCTCGCCCTGCTCGAGAAGTTGCCCGTGAACGAGTTGGCGTCACAGAGCGGTTACGACCGCGAGGACGACTTTGGCCCCAGTTGGTTTGACGTGGACGGGAACGGGTGTGACACACGCAACGACATCCTGCGCCGCGACTTTGAGGACATCACCCGCGAGGACTGGTGCCTGATCTACACGGGAGTCATCGACGACCCGTACACGGGCGAGACGATCTCCTTCAAACGTGGTCGCGGAACGTCGAACGCAGTCCAGATCGACCACATCGTCGCCTTGTCGAACGCGTGGAAGACGGGGGCCAAGGCACTCAGTTACGAGATGCGGGTGGCGTTCGCGAACGACCCGTTGAACCTCGTCGCGGTTGACGGGCCGACGAACGGTTCCAAGGGCGACGACAGCGCCGACTGGTGGCTGCCCCCGCGCCGCAAAGCCTGGTGTTGGTATGTGTCACACCAGGTTTCGGTGAAGGCGGCATACAAACTGTGGGTGACGCCGGACGAGAAGGTCGCGATGAAGGAGGTCCTTGCGACTTGCCCGACTCAGAAGGCGTATTCGACGGACTACCCGAAGCGGGTGGCGAACGGGTCGCTCGACCTGCCATAGTCGCGCAAAACTAAATTGTGTGTTGAGAAAGTTTGCTGGATTTACGGGCAAAAACGGTCTGAAACTAAAATGTTGGCGTAAGTCATCTAAAATGAAGACATGGACTTTCGGGACGTCCTCGACATCCGAACAGGCGAATACCTTGACGCCTTGTTCGACATCGAGCGCGCCCGCGGAACGGTGTCCGTGCCGTCCGGCTTAGATGTCAACACAGCCAGTCTTCATCGTCTTTATGCAGACCTTGCCGACATCGCCTCGGCGCGCATTGAAGGGAACAACACGACCGTTCGAGACGCACTGCTGCGAAAGGATGTCAACGCCGGAGAGCACTTGCGGGAACTCGACAATTTGCGGCACGCCACTCAGTGGGTGACGGAGAACGCCACGAAGACTCCGATTACCCACGCGTTCGTCCGCGACCTTCACCACATGGTTGTTCAGGGCTTGACGCGTGAAGGGGATTCCACACCCGGGTCCTATCGAGCTCACACTGTCGCAATTGCGAATACGTCGGTGACGACAAGCGTGCCGGCGGCAATCCAATCAGACATGGACGAACTGTTGGTCGAAATGAATCGCGCAGTCCCCGCTCGGCTGCAGATCGAAAACATTGCGCGGTGCCATCACCGATTCAGCGTGATTCACCCGTTCGGAAATGGAAACGGCCGAACGGGTCGATTGTTGACCATGGCGCAGTTGATGCGGAACGGGTTTGGGTTTGCTCACCACCTCCCACTCACGCCAACGGCGGTGTTCGGTCGGGACCGTGATCACTACTACCGCGCACTTGCTGCGGCGGACACGCAGACACCTCAGGGCGTCGAAAAATGGGTGATGTTTGTCGCCGAAGGCATCCGTGAAGACATGATTCGACTGGTCGCTCTCCAGGACCACGATTTTGTGATGGACAACATCGTCGAACCAGCGCTCGGAACTGCTTTAGCGGCCGGCACCGTTACTGCGCGGGATGCCGATGTTGTTCGAGTCACCGTGAACTCTGGTGTTGTCAGCGCGGGCGACCTGGCCACTGTTCTGACTGGTTCGCCTTCCGTTCGAAGTCAGAAGCTGCGCCCCTTGATCGAATCCGGTCTGCTGGAAGGCGTCACCGTGAACGGCAGGACCTACCGCGCACCGCTTCATCGCGGGCCGCTCGTGATGCACGTGATGACGGCGCTCGACAAGGCGGGGCTATTGCCCGAGATGGTCCGGAAATAGGCAAGCGAAGGGTTGAATAGAACAGTGAACCCCGTCACCCGATTCTTTGAGCACGCCGAGACGTCCCCCGACTCTCTGGCCGTTGCGGGGAATGGCCTGGCGTTCACGTTCGGGTCGCTGGCGGATTCCGTGCGACGGTTCGCGGCAAAGTTCGCCCAGCAGGGAATTCGCACTGGATCCATCGTTGGCGTGAACGTTCGCCCCGAGGTTGAAACGGTCACGATCCTGGCGTTGATGCAGGTCGGTGCGGTGTCGGTTCGCGTGACCGAGCCGATTCTGCGCGGGTACCCCGGCGAATTCGACGTGCTCGTCGTTCACGAGAACGTGCGCGGTGCGGGGGCGACTAAAACAGTCATGGTCGATGCGCAATTCGCCGAGACTCTGGGGGCCACCGCCCCGCGCCACGAAATCGCCGACCTGGGCGACGAGGACCTGTGTCGCATCGTGTTCTCCAGCGGGACGACGGGCACCCCCAAGGGCGTCCCGTTCTCGACCAAATACCTGGTGGACCGTGTCGAATCGGCTCGTCGCAACTGGATTCCCGCCGTACCGTTCATGTCGCTGTTGGGGTTGGACACCGTCACCGGTTTCCAGACGTTCATGTGGGCGATGATGTCGGGCGAAACGTATTTCGTGGTCGGCGATGGCGCCGCAAACGTCCGGCAACTCGTCACGCACGGTGTCACCGCCATCAAGACGTCCCCCGCACGATTGAACGATGTGCTTGCTGCGGTCAGCGATGACGACCGAGCCGCGATGAAACTCAAGGTGGCAGAGGTCGCAGGATCCTTGCTGACGAGCAAAACCGTGACCGAATGCCAAATGCTGTTGGGCGTCACACCGACGTATTTGTATGGGTCGACCGAGGTGGGCACCGTCACCCGCGGATTCGCTGACCCGGCCAACCCGAACCTGGTCGGAACCGTTGTCGACGAAATCGACGCCGAGATTGTGGACGATTCGGGCGCTGTCCAGCCGTCAGGCACGGAAGGCATGCTGCGATTCCGAAAGCCCGGAATGCCTGACGGGTATTGGAAGATTTCGGCGACAGGGCACTCCGGATTTCGGGACGGATGGTTCTATCCAGGCGACTACGGCACGATCGACGCCGACGGCCGGTTGTGGTTGGCGGGGCGCCGCGACGATCTGGTCAACGCCGGTGGTGCAAAATTCAACCTCATCGAATTGGATCAGTGGCTGCAAGATTGCGGGCTGTTCCTTGATGCAGCGAGCTTCCAGTTCGTCGACAAGGCGGGCAACACCACCGTCGGAATCGCGTTCGTCACCAAGAATCCGCCGGAACCCGCGATTTTGGCGTCCCGCGTGAAAGAATTCCTGCCCGACCTCGTGTTCGGTGCACTGCTTCGACTAGCCGAGATTCCGCGCAACCAATTGGGTAAGATTGACCGAAGGCTTCTTGCCGACAAATTTACCCCTCGAAAGGTCACTGATGACTAGCAAATTCCTCGCAGCCGGTTCGGTTGCGCTCATGGGCGCAGGCTCGCTGCTCGGCGCAAGTGCAGCGAATGCGTACACGGTTGCCGACTGCGGCGAACACGTTGACGCACTCGTCACCTTGTTGGATGGAAACATTTGCGACGTCCGGTGGTTCTCGAACGGCGAAGCCGAATTCACCGCGCCTGACGGTGTGACCGCCGTTGAAGCGATCCTGGTCGGTGCCGGGGATTCTGCCGTGTCTTACTACTCAAACAGCACCTTCGAAGGATACGCCGGACACGCGGGAGAAGTGGTCTTTCTCGATGACGTCGACCCCGATGCGACGCATGAGCTTGTCATCGGAATCGGCGCAAACGCAGGTCGCAGCGAGTACTTCAACGACCAGTGGAACGACATTGATGTTTACAGCGAGGCGACCGACACTGTGCTTGACGGCACCTTCGTTGCCCAGGCCGGGAATGGTTCAAACAGCCTCGTCGGTGATGGCGCAAAGGGCACCCCGAACACTTACAGCGGTTATCTGTCAAGCGACCCTGACCTGGTCGGTGCCGACAACCCGCTGTGGCCCGTCATGGATGGCGAAACCCCAATGGGTGAAGGCGGACAGTACTTCGAATTCGAGTCCGACATGTACGGCGTCACGCTGGGGACTGGAGCATCGTGGTCGCGCGAATCCGCAGAGGGCTACCAAGAGGACGGCGGGGACGGCGCGGCCATCTTCCGTTTCTTTGCCCCCGACCTCGCATCGACCGGTGTCGACGCCAACGCGATCGGCATGACTGCTGGCGCACTGGGACTCGGCGGTGTTGCACTCGCCGTCGTCGCAGCAGCACGTCGCGCACGCCGCGTCAAGTAACTTTCACAATCCATCACACAAAGGAAACAAACAGCATGAACAACAAGTTCCTCGCGACCGGTTCGGTTGCGCTCATGGGCGCAGGTTCGCTGCTCGGCGCCAGTGCGGCCCAGGCTTACACGGACGCTGATTGTGGCGAACAGTCCGGAATGTTCATCACGGGCCTTTACGAGGGAACAGAAAATGTTTGCTTCTCCGTGGCGTTCGGCGCCGGTGATTACACATTCCAAGCCCCCGAAGGATCGACAGCGGTTGAAGTTGTGCTGTCGGGCTCTGGTGGCGGCGCTTCCACCGCCGGTTACGGTTACGCGGGCGGTGGCGGCGAGGTGCTCTTCATCGACGATCTTGACATCACGGCCGAGTTTTCCATCTCGCTCGGAGAGGGTGGCGGCAATGCGGCCGACGGCGGAGACTCGACAATCACGGATGGCACCACAACTCATACTGCGCGCGGCGGCGAAGCAAGTGGAGCGTCAGGAAACGGCAACGCCTCATACGTGCTCGGTGACGGCTACACGAAGCACGGGGCGGGATCCGGCGGAGACGCAACCGCGGACGGCCCCGGGGTCGGTCAGTTCCTCAACGACCCCGCCTTTGTCGGAGTGGACAACCCGTTGTGGCCCGCATCTGACGAATCGCAGTATGGCGCTGGCGGCAGCGGAACCCAGCTGGAAGACGATAACTGGGGAAACGGCGGAGACGCCTTTTACGACGGAACCTCGTGGACGCTTGAGGGTGGGCGCGACGGCAACATCGAAGTTCGCTACCAGCTCGCCGACACAACGCCTCTCGCATCGACCGGTGTCGACGCCAACGCGATCGGCATGACAGCCGGTGCACTGGGACTCGGCGGTGTTGCACTCGCCGTCGTCGCAGCAGCACGTCGCGCACGTCGCGTCAAGTAACTTTCACAATCCAACACACAAAGGAAACAAACAGCATGAACAACAAATTTCTCGCAGCCGGTTCGGTTGCGCTCATGGGCGCAGGCTCGCTCCTCGGCGCGACGCCAGCCAACGCATTCACCGAAGCAGACTGCGGCACGGTTCCCGCAGACGCTTTTCTCGAGTTGCTCGGGGATGACATCTGCAGCGTGACCTTCGACATCAACAGCGAAACCGCATGGGAGGTTCCCGCTGGAATCGATCGCTTGGCCGCTGTCCTCATCGGCGGAGGCGGATGCTCGATGCAGATGAGCAACACCGGATACGGCGGTGGCGGTGGCGAGGTCATCTACATTGACGACGTCGACCCGGCCGACCTTGCAGACCTGACCATCGGTGGCCCCGGAAACGCACTTCCCGAGCTCGACGGTGGAGACACGACTCTCGGCTCCTACGTCGCAGAAGGCGGCATTCGCGGCGAAGACTACGATGGCGCCGGAACTTCCGGAAGTGGAAACGCAGCAGCCTTTACCGCCGGAACTTCGACGAACCTGTTCGGTGGAGGCGCAAAGACCGCCGCGACATCATCAGCCATCGGCGCGGGTTACGTTCTGAGCGACCCGGACCTCACCAACGACGACCCGTTCTTCTCCGACGCTTTCGACACAATCGAGATGGGCAAGGGCGGCTCGCCGCTCGCTCTTCCCAACTCTGTCGGATACGGCGAGGGCGGATCAGCGGACGCCGATGACGCTCTCAGCAATGCAGGAGAAACTGGCGCCGCCATCTTCCGTTGGTCGCTTACCGACGTGAACACCGACAGTGAGACCCCTCTCGCCGCGACTGGTGTTGACGCCAACGCGATCGGCATGACAGCTGGCGCACTCGGACTCGGCGGTGTTGCACTCGCCGTCGTCGCAGCAGCACGTCGCGCACGTCGCGTCAAGTAATTCACACCATCACGAGAGGTCGGGCTTCGGTCCGGCCTCTCGTCGTTTAATCGACCATCGTGCCGTCGGCGCGGAACACGATGGTCGTCTCGACAAACTCGCCGGCGAGTGCGCGCGGCAGCCACGTTCGTGCATCGGCCCACATGCGGTCGAACGGGATGTCGTCGATGAGGAACCAGTGCGGGGCTAGTTCCTCGCTGGACCGGGGCTCCCCCGACCACGTGCGGGCGAGGAATCCGTGGCTGCGTTGAGACCAGTCGTCGCGGTCGACGAACGGGTAAGAGATGAGGCTGATCGGTTCGAGGTGCGCGGGATCAAGGGTGACGCCCAGTTCTTCGTAGACCTCGCGAACGGCCGCCGCGCGGGCGTCCTCGCCCGATTCCAACTTGCCGCCAGCACCGACCAACTTGCCCGTTCCGAGGCCCGTCAGTTTCTCGCCCAGCAGGATTTCGTCGCGCGTTCCGTCCGGGGTGCTAATTGTTCGCACCAAATACACCACACAGACGTCGTACACACCCCTTACCTTAAGCGGGAATTCACCGTAGGGTGTGACCATCGCTGAAGGAGGTGCCATGACCGCCATCACGACCACACGCGCCGGACGCATTCGATTCGGTCGCACCGGCCGGGCACTTCGCGTGTTCTGGGGGATGTTCAACCTGATGATGTCTGTCGTCGTCGCGCGAGCCGTCGGCAGTCTGATCGCCGACCGCATCGACAAGGGCGTCTTCGACCCCACCCACGACTTCATGTATTTCACGATCCAAGTGTCGATCGCCAGCGTCGGTGTCTTCGCGTTGGGCGCCTACATTGGACTGTTTCGCCGAGTCGACCCCTATTGGTACAGCGTGCTGCGCGCGAGCCTGGTTCCGTGGGCTCTGGTGACCGCCGCCGTCTACAACGTCCTGCTGCGCCAGGAACCGATGTTCGGAACCCTGTGGGAGATGCTGCGGCGCCCCAACGAACTGGTGCACCTGTGGATTCCGCTGTTCATCGCGGTTGAATGGCTATTGCAGCCCGGACGAGCGCGACTGACTCTTCGAGTCCTGGCTCTGGCGACCGTGTATCCGTGGGTGTACATCGTCGTGTGCATGATTCGAGGCAGCATCGACGGCTGGTACCCGTATCCGTTCCTTGCGCCCGATGGGCCGTTGGGGTGGTCCGGGCCGATCGAGTTCATGCTGGCGGCGACGGCCTTTATCGTTATTGTTTCCCTGACGACGGTTTTCATCTCACGCGTCATTCGTCACATCATCCCACTGCACGAAACCGACGGCCCCGAGCCGCCCACGACCACACAGGTGATTCCCCTTGTCGAAACTGTTCGAGCCGTATGACTCCCCGCGATCCGGTGCCCGCCCACTGACCCTTGCCCTCGGCCTGCGTCGCACGTGGGGTGTCGCCAACCTGATCGCGTCCTTTGCGATCGCCATCGCCATCACGGTGAACATCACGGACCGCGTTTTGCAGGGAATTTTCGACCCGACGCACTATTTCCAATACTTCACAATCCAGACGTCTCTGATCAACATCGTCGTTCTGCTGATCGGCGGAATGTTCGGAGTCATGCGATTGACCGACCCGCGGTGGTATTCCGTGCTTCGCGCCAGCATCGTGGCGTATGCCGTCGTCGTCGGAGTCGTATACAACGTCCTGCTTGCGGGGTTCCCGTCGGGCGATGGGTACATCGAGTCGTCGCCGTTCCCCAACTTGGTCGAGCACGTGTGGGCACCCATCTTCATCGCCGTCGAATGGCTATTCATGCCGGGCCGCTCGCGACTGAGTTGGCGGGTTCTGTGGATCGCGGCGATCTATCCACTGGCGTGGGTGGCCCTCTCGCTGGTTCGCGGGCTCGCCGGTGACGGCTGGTTCCCCTACTTCTTCCTCAACGTCACCGATAGCGGAGTTCCGACCGTCGCGATTTACGTTGCGGGTATTGCCGCGTTCATCATCACGTTGACGGCCGCAGCAATCGGTGTCGGGCGTCTCCACAGCCGCGTTTTCGCCGATCTGGGCATCGACCGCGACCGACTCTGAGGTTTCCTGTCCGAGGTGGCACATACCGTGACAAGGTAAATCCCCCTTGGCCGGAAGGAAACACCTTGTCCCTCTTCGACGACCCGTCGGACGTGTCGTGCCCGCATTGCGGAACGACCGACCCAATTGAAATTGTCTACGGATTACCCAGTAGCGAAATGATGGAGGCCGCAGAAGCGGGCGCCATCGCGCTGGGTGGATGCGTGATCAACGACGATAACCCCGCGTACCAGTGCCGCAGCGATGCGTGCGGTCAGGCCTTCGGTCGAATCTAGGCGTTGATGCGCGCGGTCAGTGCGTCCGTGAGCAGCGCCATCAGAGCAGCCGTCTGGACCGACTCGCTCTGTTCGACCTCGGAATCGTGTCCGTCCAAGGCGCGGGCTGCGAGCCCCGCCTTGGAGTCGATGAGATCGGCGATTCGCGAGTCGATGGTTTGCGCGGCGAGAATTCGCCACGCGGTGACGGGCAGTTCTTGTCCGATGCGGTGGACGCGGTCGATTGCCTGAGTTTGTTCGGCGCTCGTCCACGACAACTCCGCGAGAACCACGTTGGACGCAACCTGCAGGTTGATTCCGACGCCCGCCGCGGTGAGCGAACACACGATGACCTTGACGTTCGGGTCGTTGGTGAAGTCGTCGATCGCCGCGGTGCGAGCAGTTGATGACTGGTCACCACGAATCGACGTGGTCTTGATGCCGGCCTTGGCGAAGTGCGCTTCGGCGGCGTCCATGACGTCGATGTGCTTGGCGAAGAAGACAACCTTGCCGACGTTCCCCGCGAGTTGCGCGGTGTAATCAGCGGCCAGAGTTGCCTTAGCCTGACCGATTCGACGAACCATCGAGAAGACGTTGTCACCGGTTTCGGAGGACTTGGCTTCTTCGACCTCGCTGTGGGCGACCAGACGAACGATGTCCTCATCGATTCCCGAGGGGCGATCACCACGGCCCGCAATGATGCGGTCGTACCGTTCGACGAGTCGCTGCATGAGAAGCGCTTCGGATTCGCGAATGGAGCGACCGAACTCGTCGTCCAATTCGACGGGGATGTCGGCGACGCGACGAGCCGGGATGTCTTTGGCGACGTCTTCCTTGCGGCGACGAACGATTCCCATGTCGATCACGCACTGGCGCGCCTCGGGGAAGAACCCGGAATCCGCCGGGGACAGACCGAGAGATTCGAGCTTCGCCATCAGAGCCGGCATCGGCTTGTCGTCATCGATCCAGCCGAGGAACTTCCAAATCATGCGGAAGTCTTCGACCTCGTTGATCAGAGGCGTTCCCGTGAGTGCGATGAGCAGCGGGTTGCCGTGGCGACTGCGAATCGCGCTGGCGATCTTTTGAACGTTCAGCGAGCGCTGGGAATCGCGGTTCTTGATGAAGTGCGCTTCGTCCACGACCATTCCAGCGAAGCCGAAGCGGCTTGCCCAGCCCGCGTGGCGCTCGAGGATGTCGTAGTTGACGATGATGACGTCGGCAAACGCGTCGAGGTCATCGCCGTCGCCGTGAACGACCGACGAGATGCGGTGAGGGATCCAGCGGTCGACTTCGCGTTCCCAGTTGCGCTTGACGACGTTGGGAACAACGACGAGAAGTGGGAAAGACTTGGTTGCCTCGGCGGCGAGAAGTGCCTGGGCTGTCTTGCCGAGTCCCGGCTCGTCAGCGAGAAGATACGAGCGGTGGCCGGCCTTGGCCGATTCGACGAAACGCGCCTGGTGACGCATCAGTTCCATGCCACCGGGGGTCTGAAGGTTGCGCGCCTCGGGCAACTCCATGCTGGCGGCCTGTCCACCCTGTTCGAACGCGCGGAACAGCGGGTCGATGAGTTCCCAGTTCTGCAGGCGGCCCGTCACGCGAGCGCCGGGGACAAAAACGGGGGTCAGGAACGGGTTCGCCAGTTCCGCACGGCGGACACTGGGCGGAAGAACCGACTTGGACTTGTCCAACGCCTCGGCGGGCGTCTCGTCCACGATGAGGATGTCGTCGATGTCGAGTTCCTGGCCACTGGCCAGCAGCATGTCACGGCGAAGCTTCTGGGTTGCAGCGGACACGGGCGCATTCGGGTCGAGCAGGCTGCCGAGCGACTGGTCCTTGGCCAACGCCTTGACCATAATCATGGCAAGACCGTCGAGGCGCTTGTTCACGTCCTCGCGTTCCTTCTGGGGAATCGACTTGTCTTCGGCCATGCGCTGCTTCTCTTCGCGAATCAGCAGACCGGCGGCGTGAAACTTGGTTCGGTTGGTCGCGTTGACCTTGCCGTCGCGATTGACGGCGTTCTCGACCTCGCGCACAGCGCGGGCGAGGATGGGGATGATCCCCTCTTCGTCGAGGGGTCGACGACGTTTCGCACGATTGTTCGTGCCGTTACGGCCAGGCTGGGCCATTGCTCTCCTTGATTACTGCACCGCCACACAGTCGTCGGCGTGAACCGAACCGGTGGAGATGGAGACTCGCCCTCACTGCGCAATTGCGGCGGGCGTGGATTCAGTTTACCGCACCCCCTGCCGTGTTGCGCACACCGGCGATAGGCTGGAAATAACCCCTGGAAAGGCATTCACGTGAAGCGTTCACTTCGTACCCCCGTCGCGCTGGCGACCACCGCATTGCTTTCGCTGCTCAGCGTCAGCCCCGCGTTAGCGACCACCGTTCTTGACACCACCGTCACCCTCGATTGCGACGACTTCTCGGGCGAATACATCCGCACACAGGTCTACCTGGGCTCTGACATCACGCTCTCGCTCGTTGACTGCCAGGACCTCGAACTGGCCGAGATGCTCGACACGGGCAACGTCAGCGTCGATGCTGGTGTCTTGGACGATGTGACGCCAATCACGATTGATGAATCGCCTGAAGCGATCACGTACACCGGTGCCGGTCAGGTACTTCTCTTCGAACTGGACACGACGGTTTCTGTCGCAGGCTTCGAGGTCAAGGAACCGACTGAAATGAGCGATCCCAGCGGAGTTCTGCTGGGTGCGGCAGACGCCGTGATTGGTACGACACCCGATGTGTTCACCACCGAAGACGACGCCATCAGCGCGTCGGACGGGACCACCTGCGAAATCGAACTGGGCGAGCACGTGTACACGTCACAGCGACTCGAAGTCACCGAGGCGGGCGAATACAACATTCGCGTGACCGGTTCAGACCCGATGGATTACGACTTCCAGTTCGACGTCGAGATGCACCCCAACGATGACGCGCTGATCGTTGTGTACTCGGGCGAATTCGACCCGACCGACCCCACGGCGAACGCCGTCGGTTGTAACGACGACATGAGCGACAACGAACTGGTCGCTGGTGGCCCGTACCTCGACCAGTTCATGATCACCGCCGACGGTGACCTCATCAACACCCAGACTCCGCTCGTCACGACGGACCTCGAGCCAGGCAATTACACAATTGTCACCACGTATTTCAACCCTGTTTCGGCAGCGGATTGGGCGGCTGGATCGTCTGACTTCGGCATGGTCGCCTATGACTGGACTCCGGGCGAAGCCACCGTGTCGATGGACGTGTGGGGACCCGAAGGCGGTGGCGAGCTCGTGGATGAGTTCGCACTCGCGTCGACTGGTGTTGATCCCGCACTCGGCCTCTGGTCCGGACTTGCTTTGGCCGGAACTGGCGTGGCGATCACCGTCGCTCGCCGACGCGCGATTCGCGCCTAGACAACGAGGAATCGACGATGCTCAACGCGCGCACACTGTTTACCCGCATTTCTGCAGCGATTGTTGCGGCTGCCCTCCCCCTCGTAGCTGTTGCTCCGGCACATGCGACGCCGATTGACTTCTCTGTTCTGACAATCGACTGTGATTTGTACGGCCCGGGCGACAACAGCTACATCAATCACGCTCGAGTCGACGGAACCGCGGTCACAGTGACTCTTGAGAACTGCGTTGGTTTCGACCTTCGCGAATATCTCGATTCCGGTCTCGCTGAATTGAGCGGCACCGCGGTTGATTCCGTTGGAACCGAGGTTGTCACCACGAATCCCGAGACGCTCGTGATCTCAGGTGACGTCGAGGTCAACTTCTGGATCGGCGACGTCGAGCAATTCCAGCTCGAGACTCTCACACCCGGTGATTTGCCCAACCCGGCGGACAGTGTCCGGCTGGATCGAAGCACAGCGGTCATCGGAGAATCCCCCAGCGAATTCATCGTCCCGGGTGCGCCGGGCGATGAAGTGGACTTAGGTACAGGGTCCGAGTGCACATTGACTGCGGGTGGTCACGCATACGCGGAACAGAAAATCATCGTTTCTGACGCCGGAACTTACACTTTCCGTGTTGTCAGCACCGACCCGCAAACCAACTGGCTCCACGAAAACGCCCCGTACACACCGATGCAGAACACGTTCTTGATGTTGACGGGCGAATTCGACAACGCGAACCCTGACAACACGGTCGCGTGCGACGACGACCTCGGGTGGGAAACCGTCAACGGCCAATTGATCAACATGGTCGATGTCTATGTGACCGCTGACGGAGATTTGTACGACTGGAATCAGCCGTACTTGGCAGCCGACCTGCAGCCGGGCAACTACACGCTCGTTTTCACGTTCTGGGATCCGATTTCGAGCGCCGACTGGGATGCCGGCTCAACGGAGGACGGTACCTGGACTCCGTCCGATGCTACGTTCAATTTCGACGTGTGGGGACCCGAAGGCGGTGCCGAGCTTGTGGACTCGTTCCCTGCGCTTGCGGACACCGGTGTCGACCCGGCATTCGGCCTCTGGTCCGGACTTGCTCTGGCCGGAACAGGTGTGGCGATCACCGTCGCACGCCGCCGTTCACAGCGCGCCTGAACTCGATAAAGTATTAGAAATTACACATCCCCTCGAAAAGGAACCTCATGATTGAAATTCGTCGTGCCCTGCGCACCGGCGTGGCCATCGTTGCTACTGCACTCTTCCCCATCGCCGCTGTCGCACCTGCATCGGCTGCGCCGCTTGACTTTTCTGCGCTGACCGTCGACTGCCTTGAAGACTTCGTATTCTCCGAGTTCCCTGGGGTTTCGCACGCCCTACACAACACAGCCACCGTCGAAATTACGTTGACAAACTGTGACGTTTACCAGCTGAAGGACCTGGACAACACCTCTAACGCGTCCAACACTGCGGGAACGCTGAATGACACGGATTACCGTGAGGTTGATGGTGACCCCGACACGATTGACGTCTCGAGCCCGGTCACCATCTCCTTCTACGAAGCAGACACGCCGATCGGCGAAATCACGATCTACGAACCCGGCACGTTGCCGAACCCCGATGAAGGCGTATTCCTGGGTGAGGGGTCGCAGTACATCGGCGATGGTGCAACCGATTTCAACGTTGCGGGGACCCCGGAATCCCCGGTTGACCTCGGGAACGTCGGCGGCTGTGGCCTGATGACTGGTGATCACGTCTACGCGTCTCAGAAGTTTGTCGTCAAGACGGCGGGAACCTTCACCTTCCGCGTGACGAGCACCGATCCTCAGAGTAACTGGGCTCACCACAACGCTGAATACACTCCAATGGAGGACTCGTTCCTTCTCATGACCAAAGAGTTCGATGAATCGAACCCCGGTGAAAACGTTGTCGGCTGCGACGACGACTTGTGGGGCGAAACAATCGACGGCCTTGAGCGCAACGACCGTATCTACGTGACCGACGACGGCCAGCTCTACCAACGCAACCAGCCGTACATGGTTACCGACCTTGAGCCTGGAAACTACACCCTCGTCTTCACCTACTGGGGCCACATTTCGGCAGCCGACTGGGCTTCCGGAACCAGTGTCTACGGTGATTGGGAACCGATCGACGGAACGTTCAACTTTGACGTGTGGGGACCCGAGGGTAGCCTCGAGCTCGTCGACTCCTACCCGCCGTCGGCCCCCTTGGCGTCAACCGGTGTCGAACCTGCTCTGGCACTCTGGTCTGGACTGGCTCTGGCCGGAACGGGTGTGGCGATCACCGTCGCACGCCGCCGCGCAAACCGCGCCTAGCAACTAACTGCAGCGGGGCTGCGGGCTACTTCGGTAGTTCGTAGCCCCGCTTCACGTTTCGACTAGAATTGAGGTCGAAACCCATCCCTTTCGAAAGGACGACAAATGCGTCGCTCGATCAAATCCGCCATTGCGCTGCTCGCAGTGTCTGCGTTGCCACTGATTGCTATTGCTCCATCCGCCGCTTCCGTGGCTCCCGACCTGTCAACTTTTGTCTTTGACTGCATCGAGCACGATGACGCAAACTATGACATTCCGATCTACGGCGACAGCGTCGAAATCACTTTTGAGAACTGCACAGCAGGTGAAAATGTTCTCGACCTTGCCGACACAGGCTTTGCGACGATTTCGAACGTTGCCGTTGAAGACATTAACCCTCTTCCCGTGGGCGACATGATTGTTACCGCCGATGCAGATATCGAGGTCCGCGACGGTGAAAACAACTGGAGTGCGAACCTGCGGTTTGAGGCTGCGTACGACATGCCGAACCCTGCTGGAGTTCAGCTTGTGGACAGTTCGCAGTCGATTCCCGTTTCGGCACCTGAAGTGTCTTATGGCACTGCCGAGGAAATTTCTCTTGAGGAAGAGATCGAAATCGGTGGCGTAACCGAATGCGGCATCATCCCAGGTGTCCACGTTTACGCAACCCAGACATTCACAGTCAACCTTGCTGGTGACTACGCGTTCCGTGTTACCGGAGTCGACCCCGTCACTAGCTACCACGACGAACTTCACGCCGAAGACCACCCCTTCAGCGACCCAATGGTTGCACTGTATGAAGGTTGGAATCCGGCATCAACGGCCACTGGAATTGTTGGATGCAACGATGACCTCAACGACCTCACTATTGGCGGTCACGATTTCAGCGAGCCCGACTTTAACCTGACTCAGCAGGGTGACTACATCGAGGGCCACTATTCGTACTTCGAAGCGACCGACCTGCAGCCCGGCGTGTACACCATGGTGTTCACGACTTGGGGTGCGGTTTCCTCAAGCGAGTGGGCTGCGGGTGACGATGGCGCCGACATCTGGGCTCCCGCCGAGGCAACGGTGTACTTTGACGTGTGGGGACCTGAAGGCGGTCTTGTTGCTGGGTCTCTTGCGGCTACTGGTGTTGAGCCCGGGCTCGCACTCTGGTCTGGACTGGCGCTGGCCGGAACTGGTGTGGCGATCACCGTCGCACGCCGCCGCTCACAGCGCGCCTAACAACTAACTGCAGCGGGGCTGCGGGCTACTTAGGTAGTTCGTAGCCCCGCTTCACGTTAACGAGAAGTCCGTCAGAGAGAAGCCCTTCGAGAGCGAGTTCACGTCGGGGGTGGTCGGGCACTGCTTCGGCGATGTCGCCGGCGGTGACGTGGCGTTCGGCCCTGGCAAGCGCGAGGATGGCGCCACGCGCCTGCCGGACAGATCCTTCGTACTTCTTCTGTGGAACCCGCGTACGGCCCGCATTCGCCGGGAAACCCGCGGCAGCCCATGCACAGTGCTCGGCGACCGGGCATTCCCCACAATTCGGGTTGCGCGCGGTGCAGATCACGGCGCCTAACTCCATGATCCCGGCGTTCACGGCGACGGATTCCTTTGCCGATGATGGCAAAACTGATTCCATCAAATCCATGTCGGCCCTGACGCGGGGAGGTTCGGGTTCGGCAATGCCTAGGACCGCACGGGCAAGCACGCGCCGAATGTTGGTGTCAACCACAGGAACGCGGTGTCCAAACGAGAACGCAGCAACGGCACGGGCGGTGTATGAGCCGATTCCGGGCAGGGATTCGAGAGCGTCGACGTCGGCGGGAACCTCTCCCCCGAATTCGTCACGAATGCGGGTGGCCGCTGCGTGCAGGTTCAATGCTCGGCGGGGATAGCCCAGCCTCCCCCACGCGCGAACGACATCGGCGGGACTTGCGTTCGCAAGATCGGTCGCTGTCGGCCAGCGATCCATCCACTCGAGCCAGATTGGCGCAACGCGCGCGACCGGGGTTTGTTGTGCCATCACTTCGGACAGCAGAACACCCCACGCCGACGTGTGGTCGTTGCGCCACGGCAACGGGCGGGCGGTACGGCGGAACCAGCGCGCGACGGTGGTGACCAGTGCGCGCTCGCGTTCGCTATTTCGCGTCGTCATCCTCGTCTTCACGGGGACGAACGTAAGGGTCTTCATCCCCCGCGAACTGGGCACCGGTCGCAGCCTTGGCAACTTCGTCGTCGTGCATTTTCGCCTTGAGAAGCAGGTCCTCGAGGTGCGCCGACGTTTCCGGCAGTGCGTCGAGAACGAACTCGAGAGACGGCGTCAGACGCGCAGTGATGTTGCGACCGACTTCGGTACGCAACATTCCCGTTGCCGACTTCAGGGCATCCCACGAGTCCTGGCGTTCCTGGTCGGAGCCGTAAACCGTGAAGAAGATGGTCGCGTGCTGCAGGTCACCCGTCACGCGCACGTCGGTGATGGTGACGAAACCGATTCGTTCGTCACGCATCCCCTTCTCAAGACGGCGGGCAACGATCTCTTTGATTCGTTCCGCCATCTTGCGTGCGCGATCCGGAGCAGACATTAGGCGCGGACCTTTTCCTTCATTTCGATCGTCTCAATCTCGTCGCCGAGCTGGATGTCGTTGTACTTACCAAGGCCGATACCGCACTCGAAGTCAGTCTTGACCTCGGTGACGTCGTCCTTGAAGCGACGCAGCGACTCGATCGCCAGACCATCCGCGATGACAACGCCTTCGCGAATGACACGGGCCTTCGAGTTTCGGGTGATGGTTCCCGAGCGCACGATACAACCGGCGATGTTTCCGAGCTTCGACGAGCGGAAGATCTCGCGGATTTCCGCGACACCGCTCTGAACCTCTTCGAATTCCGGCTTGAGCATCCCCTTGAGGCTCTGTTCGATTTCCTCGAGGGCGTTGTAGATCACGTTGTAGAAACGAACATCGACGCCTTCACGCTGGGCACGCTCGCGCGCCTTGGTGTCGGGGCGAACGTTGAAACCGACGACGATCGCGTTGTCGATGGTCGCGAGGTTGATGTCGCTCTCGGTGATTGCACCAACACCGCGGTGGATGATGCGCAGTTGCACGCTGTCGTCCACCTCGATCTTGAGAACCGACTCTTCGAGCGCCTCGACGGCACCCGACACATCACCCTTGAGGATGAGGTTGAGCGACTGAACCTTGCCGTCTTCGAGAGCCTTCGAGAAGTCTTCGAGCGAGATGCGCTTGCGGGCCTTGGCCAGCTGAGCGTTGCGCTCGGCAGCTTCACGCTTTTCGGCGATCTGACGGGCGGTGCGGTCGTCATCGGTCACGATGAACGAATCACCGGCGCGAGGAACCGACGAGAGACCCTGAACCTGAACCGGGCGGCTCGGGTAAGCCTCTTCGACCTTGTCGCCGTGCTCGTCCACCATCGCACGGACGCGACCGTATGCGGTACCGGCGACGATGGCGTCACCGACGCGCAAGGTTCCCGACTGGATGAGGACGGTCGCAACCGAACCGCGACCCTTGTCGAGCTTGGCTTCGATCGCGATACCGCGAGCGTCCTTGTTCGGGTTGGCGGTGAGGTCGAGACCGGCGTCCGCGGTGAGCAGAACGGCGTCGAGCAATTCGCGGACACCCTCGCCCTTGAGCGCGGACACGTTCACGAACATGGTGTCTCCACCGTATTCCTCGGTGACCAGGCCGTACTCGGTCAGCTGCTGACGGACCTTGTCCGGGTTAGCGCCTTCCTTGTCGACCTTGTTGACGGCGACGACGATCGGTACACCGGCGGCCTGGGCGTGGTTCAACGCTTCGATCGTCTGGGGCATGATTCCGTCATCGGCCGCGACCACGAGGATCGCGATGTCGGTGACCTGTGCGCCACGAGCACGCATGGCGGTGAACGCCTCGTGACCCGGGGTGTCAATGAAGGTGATGGCACGTTCGATGCCTTCGTGCTCTGTCCAGACCTGGTACGCACCGATCGCCTGGGTGATTCCACCGGCTTCGCCCGCGGCGACGTCGGCGCGACGAATCGCGTCGAGAAGTCGGGTCTTACCGTGGTCGACGTGACCCATGACCGTGACAACGGGAGGACGGATGACGAGGTCATCTTCGTGGTCTTCCGCGTCGAGGTCGATCGAGAACGACTCGAGGATTTCCTTGTCCTCGTCCTCGGGGCTGACGATGTCGATCTTGTAACCGAGTTCCTGACCGAGCACCTCAAAGGTTGCACCGTCGAGAGATTCGGTTGCGGTCGCCATCTCGCCCAACTGGAAGAGAACAGTCACGAGGTTTCCGGGGGGAACCGGGATACCCCACATCGTTTCGATCTTGTCGGCGAAGTCCGAGATAGACGAACCCTGACGAAGACGGATGACGGTTGCACCGTCACCACGAGGAATCTTGACGCCGCCAAGCGACGGTGCCTCGCGCATTTCAAACTCTTGACGCTTCGTACGCTTCGACTTGCGGGCCTTGGACTTGCCGCCACCCTTACCGAATGCACCTGCGGTGTTTCCGCCACGACCGCGACCACCCGAGGGGCCACCGCCGGGACGGCTGGGTCCGCCACCGGGACCACCAGGAGCGCCACCGGGACCGCCGGGGCGCTGGAAGCCTCCACCGGCCGGACGAGCGCCGGGGGCGCCGGTGCGGGACTGGAACGGAGCGTTGGGGCGTCCACCAGGACCGCCAGCAGGACGACCGGGGCCACCAACGGGACGAGGACCACCGGTCGTTCGCTGTGCACCGGTCGTCATGAACGGGTTGTTACCCGGACGAGGAGGACGCGGCATCGCCGGTGCGGTCTGGAACGGGTTGTTCCCGCCCGGACGCGGCGGCGCGGTCGGCGCGGGACCTTCCGGTGCGTCGGGGTTAGCCGGCGCTGCGGGGACGGCGGGGGCCGCAGCCTGAGCGGCAGCCTCTGCCTCCGACGGAATCGTCGGAAGATCAACCTGCGCAGTCGTGCGCGGCTTTGCGGGGGCCTTCGCCGGTGCGGCGGACGCCTCCTGACGCTTCAGGCCGTCCTTTTCGAGCGCCTCACGCAGCTTGCGGGCGACGGGCGGTTCGATCGTCGATGACGACGACTTGACGAATTCGCCGAGACCACCGAGTTTCTCGATGACCTGCTTGCTTTCGATTCCGTACTCCGACGCAATCTCGTGTACGCGTGGTTTTCCAGCCACAATTCTCCTGTCCGGGGCGAACCCCCAAAACAGGGCACGCCACTAGTGCGAGGTACTCATTTCGAGCCGCTCATTAGTGGTCCATCAGCCTTCAACCTTTTCCGTGATGATGTGGGCGGTGAGCCCGCCTGTAGTGAACGGTCCGCTTCGACGAAACGACCGAGCAAATCCTCCCCGCGAAATCGCGTTGTTCACGCAATCCGTTGTGGGGTGGACCCACGCCCCGCGACCGGAAGCAGTAGCCGTCGGATCGACGACCACGGTGTTTCCGGTCAGGACGACTCTCAAGAGAGAGGCCCGACTGTCGCGTGAGCGACAACCGATACAGGTTCTGACGGGTTCCATTCTACCCCGACAATTCCGCTACTCGTCCAGCAGGGTGTCGCTCTTCACGTCGATCTTGGCGCGAGTGAGCATTGCGGCGAGACGAGCGTTCTGTCCGTCCTTGCCGATCGCCAGCGAGAGCTGGTATTCGGGGACGTAGGCGCGGACCGCGTTGGTGGCTTCGTCGACCAGGATCGCCTTGGTAACCTTGGCGGGCGACAGGGCGTGAGCGACGAATTCGGCGACGTTCGGCGAGTAGTCAACGATGTCGATCTTCTCGTCGCCCAATTCCTTGGACACGTTGCGAACGCGGGCACCGAGTTCCCCGATGAAGGCGCCCTTGGCGTTGAAGCCGGCCTCGGTCGAGAACACGGCGATCTTGGTGCGGTGACCCTGGTGTCGGGAAATCGCGGCGATCTTGACGAGTCCCTGGTTGATTTCGGGAACTTCAAGTTCGAACAGGCGACGAACGAGGTCGGGGTGGTGGCGGCTCACCGTGATCGACGGGCCCTTCATCCCCTTCTTGACGTCGGTGATGACCACGCGGATGCGCTTGCCGTGGATGTACTCCTCGCCGGCGACCTGCTCGGCGGACGGCATGACCGCTTCGAGGTTCTTGCCGATGAGCACCTGGACCATCTTCGAGTTCGACGACTGCTGGATGACACCCGAAATCAGGTCACCCTTCTTGTGGCTGAACTCGCCCAGGATCTTCTCGTCGTCAATCGCACGAATGCGCTGCACGAGGACGCGCTTCGCTTCGTTCGCGGCGATGTATCCGAAATCAGTGTCGAGGACCTCTTCTTCGCCGGTGAGTTCGTCATCGTCGTTGTAGGTCGGGGTGAAAATCTGGATGTCGCCCGTCTTGCGGTCAAGGGTCGCACGCGCACGCTTGTTTCCGTGCTCGTCCTCCATCTTGACGGCGGCGGGACGGTCACCGAGCTCTGCGGGTACCGGGGTGATGTGCTTCACATAGGCGCGCTCTACGGCGTCTTCCACGATGTCTACGAGTTCGTCGAACGGGATTTCCTTTTCGGCTTCAACATCGCGCAGATTCTTAATATCGATGTGCATTTCGGTACCCCTATTCAGATATCGGTATTCGGTTGTCGGCGCTCGGGCGGGAGCACCGTGGGTTCTAGGTTAGCGAAACTCAGGCTATTTGGCGACTGACTTCAACCAGGTGAGCGCCTCGGTGGCGGGCACTTCGTTGCGTTCGCCCGTGCGGCGGTCCCACACCTCGACGATTCCGTCTGCTGCACCGCGACCGGCGATGACGATGAGCGGAACGCCGATGAGCTCTGCGTCGCCGAACTTGACGCCAGGAGAAACCTTGGGACGATCGTCGAGCACGACCTCGAAACCGGCGGTTTCGAACTCGGCAGCGAGACCCTCTGCGAGATTGAATGCCTCGTCGTCCTTGCCCGTTGCAACGACGTGAACGTGGAAGGGCGCAACGTTGATGGGCCAAATCAGGCCGCGGTCGTCGTTGTTGGTTTCGGCGATGACCGCGAGGATGCGCGTGACGCCGATTCCGTACGACCCCATGGTGACGGTGACGAGTTTGCCGTTCTCGTCGAGGACCTGAAGGCCCAACGCTTCGGCGTACTTGCGGCCGAGCTGGAAGACGTGACCGATTTCCATGCCGCGGGCCGAGTGAATCGGACCGGACCCGTCCGGCGCAGGATCGCCGTCGCGAACCTCGGCGATGTCAGCGACACCGTCCGCGGTGAAGTCGCGGCCCGCGACGAGGTTGAAGACGTGCTTCTGGTCCTCGTTCGCACCGGTGACCCAGTCGGTACCCTCGACAACGCGGGGGTCGACGAGGAAGCGAACCGTGCTGGTCGACTTCTCGCCGAGAACGGCACCGGCGGCCGACCACGGGCCGATGTACCCCTTGACGAGAGCCTTGTTCTTCGCGAAATCCGCATCGGTTGCGGGTTCGACGGCGTTCGGCGAGAACCACGCCTCGGCGCGCTTCATGTCGACTTCGCGGTCACCCGGAACGCCGACAACGACCAGTTCGCGGTCACCCGTCGGGCTGGTCAGGGCGAGAACAACGTTCTTGAGCGTGTCCGCGGCGGTCCAGGGACGGTCGGCGCGGGGGTGGCGGTCGTTCGCGAGTGCGACGAGCGTGTCGATGGTCGGGGTGTTCGGCGAATCGAACACCGTCGCGGCGGGCTGGCCGTCGATAGCAATCGCGTCCGGCGCGGGAGTGCGGTACGCCTCGACGTTCGCCGCGTAACCGTTTGCCGACTGAACGAAGGTGTCCTCGCCAATCGGGGTCGGGTGCAGGAACTCTTCGGACTTGCTGCCACCCATAGCGCCGGCGTCGGCCGACACGATGACGTAATCAAGACCGAGACGTTTGAAGATGCGCTCGTACGCGTCGCGCTGTGCCTGGTACGAAATTCCGAGACCCTCGTCCGTGTAGTCGAACGAATAGGCGTCCTTCATCGAGAATTCGCGGCCGCGCAGGAGACCGGCGCGAGGACGGGCCTCGTCGCGGTACTTGTCCTGGATCTGGTAAATCGTGACGGGAAGGTCCTTGTACGACGAGTACAGGTCCTTGACGAGAAGAGTGAAGACCTCTTCGTGGGTGGGAGCCAGCAGGTAATCCGCGTCCTTGCGGTCCTTGAGGCGGAAAATTCCGTCGCCGTATTCGGTCCAGCGACCCGTCACCTCGTAAGGTTCACGCGGCAACAACGCGGGGAAATGCACGTTCTGGGCGCCAGCGCGTTCCATCTCTTCGTGGATGATGTTCTCGACCTTGCGGCGGACCTTGAGCCCCAGCGGCAGCCAGGCGAACACACCGGGAGCCTGTCGGCGGATGTACCCCGCGCGCACCAGCAGGCGGTGCGACGTCACTTCCGCGTCGGAAGGGTCATCGCGCAGCGTGCGCACAAAAAGCTGAGAAAGTCGGGTCACCACGCCTCAACCCTACCGTTTCGGCTGGTTAGGAGACGGTGACCTCGGGGGTGCCGGTCTCGCTGGCGGGCATTTCAGCCGCGAGACGGTTGGCTTCTTCGATCAAAGTCTTGACGATGTCGGCCTCGGGCACGGTCTTGATGACCTCGCCGCGGACGAAGATCTGGCCCTTGCCGTTACCCGATGCAACACCGAGGTCGGCTTCGCGGGCTTCACCCGGTCCGTTGACAACACAACCCATGACGGCGACGCGAAGCGGCACGGTCATGCCTTCAAGTCCCTTGGTGACGTCCTCGGCGAGCGTGTACACGTCGACCTGGGCGCGACCACACGAGGGGCACGACACGATTTCAAGCTTGCGTTCGCGAAGGTTGAGCGATTCGAGGATCTTGAGTCCGACCTTGACCTCTTCGGCGGGAGGAGCCGAAAGCGAAACGCGGATGGTGTCGCCGATTCCTTCGGCGAGAAGGATTCCGAAAGCCGTTGCCGACTTGATGGTTCCCTGGAAGGCAGGACCGGCTTCGGTCACACCGAGGTGGAGTGGCCAGTCGCCGCGTTCCGCCAACTGACGGTAGGCCTTGACCATGACGATCGGGTCATTGTGCTTGACCGAGATCTTGAAATCGTGGAAGTCGTGTTCCTCGAAAAGGCTGGCTTCCCAGACAGCCGATTCGACGAGCGCTTCGGCCGACGGGCGGCCGTACTTCTGCAACAGACGAGGGTCGAGCGAACCGGCGTTGACACCGATGCGAATCGCGACGCCAGCGTCCTTGGCGGCCTTGGCGATTTCGCCGACCTTGTCGTCGAACTGCTTGATGTTTCCGGGGTTCACGCGAACGGCCGCACAGCCAGCGTCGATCGCCTGGAAGACGTACTTGGGCTGGAAGTGGATGTCCGCGATGACGGGGATCTGGCTCTTCTTCGCGATGATGTGCAGAACGTCGGCGTCGTCCTGGGTGGGGACCGCGACGCGCACGATGTCACAACCGGAAGCCGTCAGTTCGGCGATCTGCTGGAGAGTACCGTTGATGTCGGTCGTCTTCGTCGTGGTCATCGACTGGACGGAAACGGGAGCGTCACCGCCGACCATGATCTTGCCGACCTTGATCTGGCGGGACTTACGACGGGGGGCGAGCGTCTCGACCACTCGCGGGGTTCCAATGTTGACTGCAGCCACGTTGCCAGCGTACTCCGCTATGGGCCGAGAGTAATCGGTTTGACGATGTCGGCGTAGATGAGAAGTGCGCTCATCGCGATGAGGATGGCGGTTGCCACGACCGTGATGGGCACGAGACGAGCGGTGTCAATCGGTTGCGGCTCTGGTCGACCCAGCAGTTTGGCGAAACGCATGCGCACCCAGTCGATAAGTGCGACCGCGACGTGACCGCCGTCGAGCGGCAACAACGGGATGAGGTTGAACACGAACAGCGCAACGTTGAGGGACGCGAGGATGCCGATGAGCGCCGAGACGCGCGATGCGACGTCGATTCCATCGAGGCTGGCGACCTCGCCGGCGATTCGGCCAACGCCGACAACCGAGACCGGGCCGTTGACGTCACGTTCAGCCGACCCGAAGGCGGCGTCCCAGACCTGGCCCATCCGCGCGGGCAAGTCGATGATGATTTTGCCGACGTCGACGATGTTCGAACCGAGAGCCTGAATCGCGACTAGTGGCGATTGCTGTTCGCGCGCGTATTCGGGGCCGACACCTACGTATCCGACGATGGCGGTTTGATACGAACCGTCCTCGTTCGTGACGGGGTTTCCGGAATCATCGAAGACGTACCGTTCAGACGCGACCGGAGTCACCGTTAGAGTCATTGTCTTGCCGTCGCGTTCGACGACGAATTCGATGGGCGTGTTCGCGTAGTCGCGGATGATGTCGATCTGGTCGATCCAGTTGGTGAATTCCACCCCGGCGACCGACAACACCCGATCGCCCGGCAGCAGCCCGGCAGCGGCAGCGGGAGACTTTGTGTCGTCAGCGGTACACGTCTGCTCGGCGGAACTTGCCGGCTTGACACATTCGGCGACGGAACCGATCGTTGTCGATGCGGTCATCACACCAAAACCAGAAAAGAGGATGAGATACAGGACGGCCGCGATAAGCAGGTTCATGACTGGACCGCCGAGCATGATCACGATGCGTTTGAACGTGCCCAGCTTGTAGAACGTGCGGTTGTCGTCGGTGATGGTTTCCGCTGAGGCGTCCCGGGCGTCTTGGACCAGTGACCGGAAAATCTTGAACCCGCGGTTTGTCGACGCGGTCGGCGGATACATCCCCGAGAGCGACACGTAACCGCCGAGCGGGATCGCCTTGATTCCGAATTCTGTTTCGCCGAATTTGCGAGACCAGAGCGTCGGCCCGAAACCGACCATGAACTTGCCGACGAACACGCCGAACTTGCGGGCGGGATAGAAGTGCCCAAGCTCGTGCAGGCCGATCGAGATTCCGATTCCCAGCGCGACCACGAGGATTCCCAGAATCGACAGCAGAACGTCCATGTGGTCAAGGGTACTCGCGGGCTCGGACGTGCCGGGCGAGTGTGGCTACTTGCTCAGGAAGTTCATAGCCGCGTCGCGCGCCCAAGCATCGGCGGCGAGCACCGATTCAAGGTCGAGCGTCGAGGGTGCGGTGTGCTCCCCCACGACTCGTTCGATGGTGTCGACGATGTCGAGGAAACCGATTGCGCCCGAGTTGAATGCATCTACAGCGACCTCGTTGGCCGCGTTGTACACAGCGGGGAAGGTTGCGCCCGCTTTTCCGACCTGACGTGCAAGGCGGATGGCGCCGAAGACGTCCTCGTCGAGCGGGGCGAAAGTCCACTCGTGCGCCTTCGTCCAATCAACCGGAATCGTCGCGCCGGCCACGCGATTCGGCCAATCAAGTCCGAGCGCGATGGGCAAGTGCATGTCGGGCGGTGACGCCTGGGCGATCGTCGAGCCGTCGACGAACTCGACCATCGAGTGAATCACCGATTGCGGGTGAACCGTGACCTCGATGCGGTCGAACGGGATGGTGAACAACAGGTGCGCTTCGATGACCTCGAGCCCCTTATTGACGAGAGTCGACGAATTGGTCGTGATGACCGTTCCCATATTCCACGTCGGGTGCTTCGACGCCTGTTCGGGGGTCACGGTTGCAAGTTGGTCGCGCGAGAAGCCGCGGAAAGGGCCGCCACTTGCCGTGAGGATGAGTTTGGCGACTTCGGTGTGAGTTCCTGCGAGCAACGATTGCGCGATGGCCGAGTGTTCCGAGTCGACGGGCACAATCTGACCGGGCTTGGCTTGTGATGTGACAAGTGATCCGCCGATGATGAGGGATTCCTTGTTCGCGAGCGCCAGGGTCGCGCCGGTTGCGAGCGCCGCGAGAGTGGGTTCGAGCCCGACTGCTCCGGTGATTCCGTTGAGGACGACATCGGCCTTTGTCGATTCGACAAGTTTCACCGCGTCGGCGGCCCCATACGCAACGTTCGCAACCTCGAATTCGGCTGCTTGTGCTTCGGCGAGTTCTCGGTTGCGACCTGCGGAAAGACCGACCACGCGGAATCTGTCGGGATTGTTCCGAATTACGTCGAGCGCCTGGGTTCCAATGGACCCGGTGCTGCCGAGGACGATGACGTCGCGCATGTGTTAAGTCTGCCAGCCGCGTCGCTAGACGAGTGCGGTTGCCGACACCGTTCGGTCAATCGTGAACTGGCCGAGTACGCGGGTTCCGACATACAGGACCGCCGTTTGACCCGTTGCAACTCCGTTGAGGGGAATGGTGGGCCGGACGACGATCTCGCCGTCGACGTTTTCGGCGATCGCGGGAACGGGGTCAGCGTGCGCGCGAATCTGTACTTCGCAGTCAAAACGGGTGAATCCGCCGTAGGTGGCGTCCGCAATTCCGCTGACAACGGGGTCGTTGCCCGCCCACGAGAAACGCGACCCACCGATTTCGGCGATGTCCAGGTCTGCCCGTGACCCGACGACAACCTGATTGGACTCTGTCTTGACGGTCACGACAAAACGTGGTCGCCCGTCGGCAGCCGGTACCCCGAGGTTGAGCCCCTTGCGTTGGCCAACCGTGTACGCCAGCGCCCCATCGTGCTCGCCAATGACGTTTCCATCGGTGTCGACGATCTCGCCCGGTTCCATCGGGATTCGCTCGGCAAGCCAGTCGCGGGTGTCACCTTCGGGGATGAAGCAAATGTCGTGGCTGTCGGGCTTGTTCGCAACGGACAGGCCGCGACGCTCGGCCTCGGCACGCACGAGGTCCTTGGACGGGGTGTCTCCCAGCGGGAACAGTGCGTGGCGCAGCTGTTCGGTTGTGAGGACTCCGAGGACGTACGACTGGTCTTTCGCCCAGGCGCTGGCGCGGTGAAGTTCGGGGGTGCCGTCCGCGGCCCATTCAACGTTCGCGTAGTGACCCGTTGCCACCGCGTCGAAACCGAGTTCGATCGCGCGATCGAGCAGTGCGGCGAACTTGATGCGCTCGTTACAACGCATGCACGGGTTTGGCGTCCGGCCGGCGGAATACTCGGCGATGAAGTCGTCGACCACCGCCTCGGTGAATTGCGCACTGAAGTCCCAGACGTAGAACGGGATTCCGAGAAGCCCCGCGGCGCGACGCGCGTCAAGCGAATCTTCAACCGTGCAACACCCGCGTGAACCTGAGCGGAACAGTCCGGGCATTCGCGAGAGGGCCAGGTGCACACCGGTGACGTCGTGACCAGCTTCGACCGCGCGCGCAGCAGCGACAGCAGAGTCGACTCCGCCACTCATCGCCGCCAAAACCTTCATTCCCCCATGGTACTAATCACTTTTCAGTCCCATCAGCGGGAAATTCTGCAGACAATTTGCCTAAGGCGCAGGCTAGACCCCCATTTCACAGAATTGTCTGCAAAAACGAGAT
>JACCDN011177399.1_pt1 | contig 56649 bp, 87 predicted proteins | sample 7441691 | NCBI WGS metagenome assembly JACCDN01 (sample SAMN15323439, study PRJNA562643) | freshwater metagenome | isolation source: river surface water | place: USA:Blue River Watershed | collected 2017-08-16 | reverse complement strand
GAAGAACACGAAGCCGCCTAGAGGTTTAATCGGTAAGCTTGCCGCAGCGGCTAGAGGAGTTCCCGCTGGTATGAGAGCTTATGATCAAAGTGAGGCAGCTTCTCAGAATCAGAATAGCATGCTGGCTGATATGGCTCATCGTTTTAGAGCAACAGAAGAAGCCAAAATAGCTAAGATGGAGCAGGACGCTTATAATAGAGAGATGAACGATCGTAAAATGGCTTTAGAGCAGGAAAGACTAGGTGAGATGAGGGATTATCATAATAATTCTTTAATGGCTAAATTAGCAAATGGAGCTGGTCAAACTGTTGAATATGAAGGTAAACCATATAAAAGATTAGATAAAGTAGAGCAAAGAAAAGCTAATAATTTAAAAAGTGCAGTTAACACAGCTCAACATGAGTTAATTATGATAGATAAAACTTTAGATGACTTAAAAGGTATGACTAAAAACAACTCTTTTAAACCTATAGGTCCTTTATCTAGAATAAGCAATCCTATTAAAGATTCTGTCGGTAACGCTTTTAATGTGAAAAGTTTGCAAGATGAAACGGCTAAAAGAGAATTATTATTTGCTAAACTAGGTAAGTTCCGTGTTAGTGCTGAAAGAGCACTTAAAGGCAGCGGTGTCCTAGGGCAAGGTTTTTACGATAGATTATCTCCTTTTTTCCCTAATGAAAATGATCGTTTACCAACATTAGAAGCTAAATTAAATGATTTAAAAGAAGAAATAGCTTTACAGGCTAAAATAGCCAATACGAGTGCTAATAAAGGAATCGCTTATGATATAAGTGATTTAGAGACTAATATGCCGATAGAAGAACAAGAAGGAGAGTATATAGCTATTTATAATCCTAAAACAGGTGAAGAAACAGAAATTTATTTTGAAGATTTGGATCAAGCAAAAGTCAATGGGTGGTTAGAAAAACAATGAGTTCGCTAGCAGGATTAAGAACAAGACCTATTAAAAAAGTTCCTGATGGATTGGAAGGTTTAAGAACACGTCCTATAAAAAAAATAAATAATTTAAATACATCAAGTACTACTGAACCTGATAAAACAGAAAATAATTATAGTTTGAGCAGAGAAGCTTTTAAACCTCAAGGTCAACACTTATGGGAAGCGATTAGTGAAATTCCATCTGAAGTATATAACAATAATTTTACCAAGGGCATTGTATCAGGTATAGGTAGAGCAGGTATAAGCGAAGCAGCAGAACAAACAGCAGCTGGTGTTATGGAAGTAGCCCCTGGAGTCGTAGTACCTATTGCTGAAAGTGCAGCTTTATCAGGTATTCCTGATAAGGGTTTAGAAGCCATAGAGAATATGAGACCTGATGAGAATGATAGTTTAGGAAACGTTTTATATAACGCTGGTGAGTTTGGGGGTGCAACTGCCAGTATGCCTATGTTACCAGTGAGAGGTGCTGTTAATGCAGCAGCTAATACGGGTAAATCTTTATTTGGTAAATTTGGTAAAGAAGCAGCAATGGGAAGCGCTATTGGCGGTGTATCTGGAGCAATACAACAAGCTACTGATATTGATCCTCTTTATGCTGATTTAGTGGCAATTGGAACGACTCCGGGAGCTTTGAGACAAACAAAAAGTATATTTAATAATTTTAATGAACCCAAAAAACTTGTACGTAAAGCTATGGGTCTAACTAAGGAAGGCGGTTTGGATATTCCTGCTGCTACTGCTGCTAGAGATTTAGGGATAGATTTACCAGCAGCGGCTCTTACTGATTCTAATTTAACAGGACTAGCTGATCAATGGATAAGCAAAACACCTGTTTTCGGTAATAAACTAAGAAATAAATACTTAAATGCTAACGAACAAACACGTAAAGCTCTTGAAGATATTTATGACCAAACTAGTCAAAAAAGAACCCCTGAGTTAGAATCAAAAATATCAGAGCTTTATGCTAATAGTAGAAAAACTTTACCAAAAGAACCGGGTAAAAGAAGTGTTATACCAGTTAATACAAATAATATTATAAACGAACTTTATGATGAAATATCGAATAGTGATATTTTCGCTAAAGATACTAATGATTTATTAACAGTACTTAAATCTTTAAAAAAAGGTGTTGATCCTGTATCTACTATAAAAACTAAATACGGATCTATTAAAGCACCTATTCAACCATATGATGTTAAGAAACTAATCAATGCAAAAATGAATTTAAATGCGATGATTAAATGGGATACTGATGAGGGTATAAAAAATTTAGCAAGAAAATTACAAAAAGCAGTATCTGATGATATTTCAGAATATGGTAAAATAAATCCTAAATGGCATAAAACTTATAGGGAAGCAGATAAAACTTTTGGTGATTTAGCTAAAAGAGAAAGATTAGAAGAAACGCTAGGTCAAAAAGCAACTAATTATGCAACAGATGGTTTAAGTTACAACACTTTAGCTAAAGCAATAAACAATCCTAAAAATGCAGAAACAATACAAAAACAAGTTACACCTGAAGTTTATTCTAAAATACAAAAACTAGGACAAGTAGCCAGAGCAATGGCTTCTAAGACTTCCCGAGTCCCTAATCCGTCAGGAACAGCTACTACATCAGCTACTATTGGTGGCCTTGGTACTTTAATAGGTCTTTTATACGATCCTACGTTTACAGGAGCTGCTGTAGGCACGGGTTCTATTTTAGGAAGCTGGTATGGTTCTAAATTATTAACTGATAAAAAATTCTTGGATATGGCGTTAGAATATGCTGAAAAACCTACTTTATCTAGTGAGCTTACATTAAATAAATATATAAAAGATAAAACAGGTTATTCAGCAGTGGCCTTAAAAAATAAATTACTTGAAGAAAACAAAGATGATAAGTAATGAATTATTTATCATCGTTATTGTTTTTTAAATCTTTTTTTAAATCGTCTATTTTATTCACAATAAAAATAATAGTGATTACACAAATAGGAAATAAAAATATTCCCATGTAAATACTCCATGTTAAACTGTAAAATATACCGAGTGAACATAAAGGTAGTAAAATTAACCATAATAATATAATAGCTATTCTTTTTATAAAGTTGTCCAATATTTTTCTAATTAATTTCATTTCTCAGTCCTCCTTTTAAATAGTATAATATCTCTTAAATAGACCATCATGGTCATAACCATACTTTCAAGATCAAATCCTTTTTCATAGATATATTCTTTAATTTCTATGAAATCGTCAGAGTCTGTATATTGACTTATTACTAGTTTTGAATACTCCTGAACGTCATATGAGCTTTTAGGATTCATGTTCTCTACTTTTTCAATGAGAATGGATCTGTTATTATCAATGAATTTTTGAGCTCCGCTTTCTTTTAACGCGTTATAACCTTTTTCTGTTATTCTAAAAGGACTTTCTTTTACAATAAGTTCGTTATAATATCTGTCTCTTTCAATACCAACTTCTAGTTTACATAATCTATTGGTAATTTCTTCAAGTTTACTACTGATAGTGTCAAATCTATTATTGATACTATCGAATTTATTTGAATGAATAACTAATGTTATTTTCATTTCATCAATAATGTTTTGGTATTGACCTGATTTATAAAATAGATAGCCAACACTACATATTGCTGCAAAACCTGTTCCGCTAAATAATATTAATAAAAACTCTCTCATTTTATTTCTCTATTGTTATTAATTCTAAACTTGATGCCGGATATTTTTCCTGCATATCTTTTAAAGTTTTTGTTTTTAAAGCTTTAATTTCTTCTTCAGATAATATATTTGGATTAGCTGATAAAATACTATCGACTAATTTTTCAAGTACCTTTATTTTAAATTCGTTTTCTATTATTTGACTTATCATGTCAACATTATCTATTTTAATCGCCATAATTGTCATAATTAACTTATTCCTCCTTTTAATTGAAATACACAATAAGATATATAATTATTTTTATTTACTAACAATAAATAATTATATACAAAATATAATTATAAGTAAATACGTTGTTAACTGTTGCTAATATATTACAAATTGATTTATTGTTGTATTATATAAGAATACAATCGTTTCTGAGTAATAATTGACTTTAGATTTGTTTTAGATATAATCACCGTTACCATTTTAAGGAGATTTCATGTTATATCTCTTTTTAAAATTGTTAACAAAACCTAAAATATTAAAATTCCAAATCAGATTTTTTAAGTTTATTCTTGCTATTTTTAAAAAATATAGTTATATTGTCATCGTTAAGGGCAATAGACCTGAAATCGATTTGCCCTCCAGTTTTTAGTGATTGTCTATGAAGAATCTTTTTAATTTAATAGCAATTAATGCTTCTTTTATTAAGAATATCTTCATCCTCATAATAGTAGGTAGATTACTATTTATTGAGACAGATAATCTTTTATTAATTGCAGAAATAGTCGGAGCACTTTGTGTGATGATGACTGATTTATGCCCTAACCCATATTTGGATCATTGATGTACTATTTAGGTTTAGTAATAAAATTGATGATTATCAGTATATTTTTACATAATTAAACAAAAATATTATCAGAAAAAGAAACCTGATTATAAGTTATTAACTTATATCTTAATGGTGAATGGTATAATCATACCTACTGCTAATTCAAGATTAAGTGAAAAAGAAGAAAATAATCTTGAGTACTTGATAAATATTTTACTCTTTATTATTCTTTGACTTATACTTTTTCACTTTTTCATCTAAGTATCTGCCAATTTCAATAGCGCTAAAAGGAAAGCTCGGGATAAAACCTTTTGTTTTATCTATAATATCCATTCTTTGTTTCACTTTTTTACGCTGATCTTTTTCTTTATTGTATTTATTATCAAAATACTCTGAAATGTAACGTTTCATGTGGGCTTCCATTTTATCATCACCTTCGTCTTTTTCCTCATCATCTTCTGACTCGTCTTCATCATGGTAATGTTCTTCATTATTACCTTTAACTACTTTACGAATGGATGAAGGGTTTTTAAGCAAAAGATTAACATCAACCTCATTCAAGTTGTAAGGAGTCTTTTTATTCTTAAATGGAACTTTTGCTGCTGATTTCATAAGGTTTTTGATGATTAAACGTTAAAAATGTAATATATTATAAATTAAATTTTTAATCAATAATTTACTTGGTTTTATCTATGGCAATGACATATCAAGGGTTAGCTAACGACCTAAGTTTATATATGCTCAGAACTGATCAACCTTTTATGGACAAAATACCTGATTTAATAGAACAAGGAATAATCAGGGTTTATAATAATGCCAGAGATTTGGGATTTGAGATTATTTATATTGCAAATAATTTTCCGGCAGGAAGACAATTAATTACCAAACCCGGTAATTGGAGGGAAACAATAAGTATTACAATGATAGACGCTCTTAATAATATTACTCTGTTATTACCTAGATCACTTGAATTTTGTAGAACTTACTGGACTAGTAATAATCTTAATGTACAAGAAAAACCTAAATACTACGCTGATTTCTTATATAATCTGAATAATAATGATTTAGCAAATAGTTACGGACAAAATTCTTGGTTTTTGTCCCCTACACCAAATAATACTTATAGTTTTCAAATAATTTACCTTGGTATCCCTTTATTTAACGCCGATAATCCTGTCAACTTCTTAACTCAACGTTATCCTAATCTACTTCTTTATTCATGTTTAATTGAAGCATGTCTGTTTTTAGATGATGAAGAAAAACGTAATAAATATCAATCAATGTTCGATCAGGAGCTTGAAACTATCAATAGAATGAATACTGATAGAAGTGCTGATAGAACTGTAATAAGAGCAAATAACTAATGCGTGTACCTTTAGTTTACAAACCGGGTATTCAAAGAGATGGTACTGATTTCCAGGATGAGTACTGCATCGATGGTCAATGGATAAGATTTGTTGGCGGTAAAATAAAGAAAATGAAAGGTAACAAGGAGCTCCATAAACCTTTAAATAATATCGAGCCCTCTTACCTGTATGCGTATTACAATGGTAATAATGAGGTTCTTATTTATGCCTCTTATAATCAGGTACATGAATGTATAACTGATTTAAACACTGTTAGTAACGATAGACCTGTTTTAGGTTCAGATACAGGTCAAGAGCCTTTAAATTTAACAGATAATGCTAATAGAACATGGCAGATAACAAAATACATAGGTAATGACAGTAATCCTTATATAGCTATGCTTGCTACTTATAACGGAGCTAACATGCTAAGTACTGTTAATGGTACATTATATTGGAAAACCTTAAGAAACGTAGATACTTTCCAAGGTTATGATGATGGTCAAATACCGGGTAATACTAATAATATAGTTTCAGGAGGTATGCTGTTTTCTAACCCTTGTCTTTATTTATATGGTAATAACGGCACAATACTTAGAAGCAGAACAGCTGATCCCTTAAATTTTGCAGGTGGTGATTCAGGTGTTTATAAAGTATCTGAAAACAAGCTTATTTTTGGTGCTAGTATTAGAGGTGGTACTAATTCACCTAGCTTCCTGTTCTGGACAGAAAACTCAGTTATCTATCTAACCAATGTTGCAGACCCAGCTAATACTGATCAACCTGTTGATTTCCAAAGAGAAGAGATAACAACTAATTCATCTTTAATGTCTTCAAGAGCTATTGTTCAATACGATAGCCTTTTCTTTTGGCTCGGCACAGATAGGGTTTTTGTCTATAACGGCATAGTAGATAGTGTTAAAAACGATGTTAATTTCGAATACTTTTTAGAAAATGTTGATTTAACAAAAAGGCAAAAAATATATGGATATAAAATAGCCCGTTACGGCGAGGTAAGGTGGGCTTATCCTGAAAAAATAAACACAAACAACCCTAATATAGGATGTACAAGAGAGCTTGTTTATAATGTTAGAGAAAATAGCTGGTATGACACGGCTATTAGGCGTGATTGTGTTACTGTTTATGAAGCAACAGGTGATATTTTTAGTTATGGGGAGACTTGTATTAATTATCCTTATAATCCTGCTAACAGCTATAAGTCCATATGGAAACAGGAAATAGGTTACAATGAGGTAAGGTTAGGTGGTATTCAAAATAATATACCTTCTTTCTTTACAACCCCTTACTTTGGATATGCGGCATTTAATCCTGCTAAAAATGGTAATGCTCTAGATAAATATATTGTTCTTGATCAGATAGAGCCTGATTTCCCAGCTCCATCAAGTTATAATAGAACAGTTAATGATCAACTTGTTATCGGTGTTAGTTATAAGAAGTATGCAAGTACACCTAAAACAGCTATCATACCACTTACATATAATCTTTATCCACAAACTTCCCCGGGTAAAATAGATATAAGAATATCCGCAAGGTTCATGACTGTTACTTTTGCTTGTGTTTACCCTTATAATGTCGGTACAATACTTATTAATTATAAAGAGGGAAGTAATCAATGATTAACAATTTACCTTTTCCTAAATATATCACTTTTGAGAAATGGTCGGCTGAGCTTATAAAAAATTATAGGGATGAGAGGTTACCTGTACCAAGAGCAGGTGAAGAGTGGCAGGAATGGGCTAATAAGATAGCAGGTGTTGGGGTATTTAGAACTAATGGTATCCCATCAGCTACGACTACCAAAGGATCAAAAAAATCCAATCAGTTTAAAAACTGGGACGACTGGGCAAAAGCTGTGTATATTGTTATGATTAACGCTAAAGGTAAAAAGAAGTGAAAAAATATACTAAAAAGGATGTCAATTACATCCTGGAGCAAACAAGAAAAAAAGGAAGAGAAGGCGATACTATCCTGGCTCACATTAACCCTTTAGAAGCAGAGATGCTTAAAAAGGCAGGTGGTAGCGGCACGATCAATCCTGAGACAGGGCTACCTGAGTTTTTTTTTAGAGGGGTAAGGAATTTTTTTAGAAACCCCGGTCGTACTGTAGAAAAAACATTTAAAAACCCAAAACGTACAATAGCTGATACAATTGGTACAGCAGCTGCTATTTTCGGAGGTCCTGTCGGAGGAGCTCTCGGGGGAGCAGCACGTTCTGTTATCCGCGGCGAAAAAGAAAACCCGTTAGTTGGCGCACTAAAAGGAGCCGGTTACGGAGTAGCTGCTCCAATGGTAGGTAATCTGGCAGGACAAGGTTTAAGTAAGCTTGGTGCTAACTCTATCGGTTCAGCTCTTCAGAATTACGGCAGCAATAATATGGGTAGTTGGTTTGGTAACATGTCTCAAATGGGAGGTGGTGTTAGAGGTCTTGGATTGCCGTTTACAGGAGCAGATAAATCACTAGGAGCATCTGATTATTTAATGGGCGGATCGGCAGTATCCGGTTTAGGCGGCAAAGGTAAAGGTGTATCAGCCGGTGCTGATTATGATTTTGATGACGCTGGTGATGAAGATGTAACAGAATATATTGTCAGAAAAGGTAAAAAAGGCAGTAAAAAAGATTTAGGATTCTTTGAGAAGTTAAAAAATAATAGCTTAGATTTTGCAACCAAACCTGCAAACCTTCTCGCTCTTGGTACAGCTGGACTTAGTGTTTATGATAGATTTAATAGACCTAAACCAAAGTCAGCTGCGCAGGAAGGAAAAGATGCTAAGGCTAAATTACTTGCGCAAAGACTGACTCCGGAAGAAATGGCGCAGCAGGAGGCTTATGAGCTTGAACAGGAGAGAGCAAGACGCAGGATCGCTAGAAAGAAATTTTTACCGGAAGAAAGAATTGATATTGAACCAATCTATAATAGAGTAAGTAGTCCGCAGGAGTACGCACAAACAGGTAGATGGTTGAATTACTATGATAACCCTCAGTTTACAGGAACGCCAATAAGATTTTAATTATGCCACCAATTAATCAATTATCCTTCGGGGAGTTAAAAAATAGAGCTCAGCAGATATTACTTAGGGATTCATCCAAACTAGCCGGAACTAACTACTCATCTTATCCGGGGCAAACTATTGCTCCGATGTCTGCCCTTACTCAAAGAGCACAAAGTATCGAGCAAAGACGACTTGGTAAAGGTATGCCCTATCAAAGCGGTTTAAGCACTCTTGCTAACGCTCAGGCTCAAGGAATAACACCTGATAATATTCAGAGCATTGTAGGTAACGTAGACGCTAGTCAAGGTAACTTTAATCGTAACGTTCTTTTAAATAAGTTAACTAGTCAATATGGCAATAGACTTGACCCTTATTTACCAAAACTTGAGAATAAACTACAACAGGATACAGGCACAAAATTAAGGGAACTTGGTTCTGATATTGAGACTTTAAACGCACCGATCAGAAAGCTTGAAGGTAAAAAGAACAGAGCTGCTTTTACAGCTCTTAACCAGTTATCAAGATCAAAAGAAGCTAGAGAAAGAAGCCTGGTTAATGATCTATATGGCTATGGTGAGCAAAAACACGGATTGGTTAACAAAGGATTAACAGCTGAAAAAGCACGTTTTGATGCTGAAAGAAACGATCCTTACGCTCGTCTTCAAAACCTCCAGCAAGCTTTAAATAACCTTGGAGGAGGTGAAGGTGGTGATTTGGCAGGTCATCCTGACCTTGATAGATTAAACGCTCAGCAATTAACAAGAGCGCTGCAAGCTTATGGTATAGATACAGGTCGGCCAAGTGAAGAGTGGGAAAGCGCGCCAAGAACAAACACCCCTGTTTACCAAGGCAGGTTAGTTGAGCCCATTAATCAGAAACTGGATAGATCATATAAGCTAGCTGAGGGGTTAAGCCCTTTCTATAAGGATGAGAATTACCTTGATCGTAAACTCACACGTAAAGATGTGGTAAATACACCGAGTTCCATCAATAGAGCAGTAGAAGCACTGCCAGAGCAACTTAATCCTAAATTCGAGGCTCTTGATACTGAAGCTAAAAGAAAACTAAAAGCTGACATAAATGCTCTTAACGCCAAATATATAAAACAAGGTACTTATGGTTCTCAGGCTCACTTGCAAGCCGTAAGTAACAGAACAAGAGAGTTAAGTGAGGCAACACTTGGAGCACGTAGTAAGGCGACTAAGGAAGATTTATTAAAAGGTGTAACAGCTAGCCAGTATGGCGATATAAATAAAATAGGTCAGTTAGGACAATACGACCAAGTAGCTAATACTGAGTTTGGTAACAAGCTAGCTGATATAAAAAGTACTAATTTAAGAGGTCTTGATAAATGGAAAAACGATCAGGAGAATAATGAGCAGTTATATAGATCATATCAGAATGAGCGAAGCTGGCAGCAGCCAAGGTTACTAAACAATGCACGTAGCAGCGGCGTTGCATCCGGCATTGATAGCGGGATTGGCAGTGTGTTTAACCACTTCAATAACCAAGGTATTGACCTTTCTTCCATATCAGATTTAAGAAACAGATACAGCGAGCTTGAGAGAGAACTTGAGAACAGGGATAGTACAATCAGATCAGCTGATGAATACAGAACAAGACAGGAAGAATTAGCGCGTCAAAATGCGTCTGAGTTCGAGAGAGAACGTAATCAGAGGATAAACCTTGAGCGTGAGCGTAATGAGTTTAATGAGAGACTGCAACGTGAGATAGCAGCTCGCCAGCAGATGGAGCAAGACCAGCAAAGACGCGCAGAGTTAGAGCGTCAACAAAGAGTGCTGCAAGAACGAGCGCAGGAAGCGGAACGTGTAAGAGCTACTGAAGAATTTAGACGTCAAACAGAAGCTCGTCTTGCAGAAGAGGCAAGAGTTCGCCAGCAACAGGAAGCTCAAACAAGAGCAGCAGAAGAGCAGCGTGTTCGTCAGGAGCAGGCAAGAGCGGAGCAACAAAGACAACAGCAGATTCAAGCTGAAGTCCAGCGTCAGGTTGCTGAACAACAAAGACAAGCTGCACTTCAAGCTCAATTAGCACAACAAGCAGAAGCACAGCGTCAGGCACAAGCTAATGCTGCAAGAGAGGCACAAATTCAAGCAAGAATGAATCAAACGGCGATTCATAACCCTGGATGGACACCTCAGTGGCTAAGAGAAATAGTAATGGCAGAAATGGAGAACAGAGCTCCTGATGCAAATAGAATAGGTATAAATACCCCTCGTGTACGTTCAGGATGGTACAGTGGTAATAGTCAATATCCACCACGTAATCATAATTACAGTAACGGAAGAAGCGGTGCGAGCTGGAGGTAGTATGATAAGTTAATTCTTATCATACTTCATTGATCTATAGACTTTATACTGAGCGTCAAATAGATAAAGCTCATTGAGCCAGTTATTAAAATACTCGCATTTACCAGTAGTACATAACGGCTCAAGCTCATCTGCTACCTCCTTACCCGGCAGTGGCATAGGTGGTAAATCAAGTGTTGATAGGCAGATATTATTTTTTTGAGCGCATCCGCTTAAAGTTATTGCCAATACTATCAGGCTTGGTAATTTGCGTAACATTGAGTAAGTTTTTTTGAATTCTTATATTATTGTTCTGTTCTTTAACTATTTTATGTAAACTATTGTTTTCTTCGTACATATTTTTTATTTTATAAATTATATAAAATAAAATTATTAATAATGTTCCATATATACCAAGAGTCTTTATATTATTAGATAAATAGTTAATGTATTGAGTCATTCATAATCACCTATAATTACTAAATCATCCTGTTCGTTTATATCTATTTTTACAAATTCATTTTCAATATACTTAAGTAGCTCTATTTCATTAAGGTTTAAGGCTTCATTGCTCTTATTAATTTTTAAATTTAATTCTTCTATTAAATTATTTTTTTGATTAATTGTAATGTTAAGTTTATCATTATCAGAATTTAAATTTGATATTTCTTTATCTTTGTCAAAAATACTAGCTCTAAATACTTTTATCTCATTGTCTTTAGTAGCAATCTGACCTGTTAAGTTGTTAATTTTATTATTTAAAGAAGTAATATCAGATGTTAAAATTCCTATTTGATTGTCTTTATTAACAATAACAGTGTTCAAATTGTTAATACTATTTGCTTGATCCGTTAATCTTTGGTTTAATTGGTTTATGGTATTATCCTTTAAGGCAACTACATTTTTTTGTAAATTATTAATTATTTCACTTTTTTTAATGTTATCTAAATCTTTTTGGGATAATAGTAATTTTAAACTATTTATTTCAGCTAATAGTTTATTTCTTTCTTGATTTATTTGATCCTGCTTAGCAGCTCTTTTTTCAGCAGATATTCTTTGAGCGTCTGCAAAAGTTCCTCTCATCATACATCAAACCTCAAACCTATTGTTATATTATGAATAGTATAGTTTCTATTACCGACATTCGATATGCCACCTATATTTCTATTCCTATTAGTACCTAAATTGAAATAATTATAACTAATATCTGCTTTGATATAACTAGCAACTTTAAAGTCAATACCCGTAGCTAGCTTATAGGCAAATCTATTAAACTTTTTATTCTGCTTATCCAACGCAAATAAACTACCATCATCACTAAAAGTGATATCACCATAAGTAGATTCATTTATCTGCGCTAACCCTATACCTCCTCCTATATAGTGAGTAATATCATTATACGTAATTGTCTTTTTATACATATTGAACATTATACTATCTATTTTAGTTTTAGAGTTAATAGTATATTTGTCGTTTAGTTTGTTAGTGGAGCGTTCACTAGTGTTAAAAACAAAATAATAATCACCGACTATTTCTGCTCTCATATCGTAAGGTAGTTCAACACCTAATCCTATTTCTATCAATGGAAATTTATCAATAAGTTTTACTTTACCTACAAATTCATGATTAGAAAATTTATTATCGTGGATGTAGTTTAATCCCATAGCTCCTTTAAAATAGTACTTAGCTTTATCAAGGCTATCAGCGTAAATACTATTAATAAAAAGAAAAACTGATATAATAACGTATCCTAACTTTTTCATTTTAACCTGCATATTTATTTTTTCCTATTATACCAGTTATCTATATATTGTTTAACTATTTCCTTATCTTCAATAATTATTACGTTCTCACTATTTCTTTTATCAGCTGCTTCCGTAAAATTAAATGAACCTGTAATAACTTTCTTCTCATCAATTATCATTACCTTATTATGGGCAATACCAGGTACTATATCTAAACTAACATCAATACCTGCTTGTTTTAATTCTCTAAGTTTAGAATATCCTTTTTTAGACATATTCGATCTATCTAATATAACCGATACTTTAACACCCCTTGAATGTGCGTTTATCAAACCTTCAGCTATTGTTTTTGATGTGAAAGCGTATGCTTGAACATAAATAGTATTATTGGCATTATTTATTTCATCTACTATTTTCTCAGAACAACCGGATGGAGGTGTAAAACATACATCAAGCTTTGACGCAAAAGAAATATTTAATAACAATATTGTAATTAAACCTACATTAAGTAATATTTTCATTTTTCCATAACCTAACTTCTATTTTTCTTCTATTTTCAAGTCCTTTCAATTTTGTTTTATCTACATAAACCCATCTCATAAACTGACTCGGTATTTTATCCCATAATTCAGTATTGATGAATTTTAACAGTGTTGAAGTTTTAAAGTTAACTTTACCTATATTAAAAACAAAACAAACAAGAGCGTCAAATTGGTTCTGACTTAACTTAATCTTTACATATTTATTAACGACTTCCTCGGCTATTGAAACATCTTTTTCCAATATATCTTCTGCTTCTTCTTCCGTTATAGGTTCAATTATTTTTTCACCGGGTAAAATTACATGCCCGTAACCTATTGTCTTTTTACCCGCCGGGCATACATAGCTTTTACTTGAGAATCCTTTACCTTCTTCAAGTATTTTAAGTAAATCTATTCCTTTTTCACTTGTCTTCATTTTTTATTCTCAGGGGAAGATGGTGTCAAATCGATATCAATACCTGTTTCAGTTTTTATAATTTCTTCTGATAGTTCTTCAATAGCATTGTCATCACCATAAAAATAAACTGATGTCAGACCAATAATTACTGCTAGTATAATGATCATAAATTTATATTTGCTTAAAAAATTCATTCTTTAAAACCTCAAATAGATTTTCCTGCGTACTATCCTTATTAGCTAAAACTTCCATCACCTTTTCATCCTTGCATTTTTTACTAACCAGATGGTTGATTATAACCGGTTTAGTTTGCCCCTGACGATGAAGACGGGCGTTGAACTGTTTATAGCTATCCATACGCCATGTTAGCCCAAACCAGATAATTATTCTACCCCCTTGTTGCAGATTAAGTCCTTCTGCGCTGTTGCACTGGCAAAGAAGCAGCTTTATCTCGCCCTTATTCCATCTCTTTTCAACTTCATTGATGTTTTTACTGGTTAAAGTAACTGCCGTCTTAAATCTGCTTTTTATTCGCTCTTCATCTGATTTGAAGTTAAATGCAATCAGTATATTCTCGCTCTCATATTCCTCAACAAGTTCCTCTAGCATATCGAGCTTGTTGTTATGTATCTCTACCCAGTCGCCCGAATCGTTATAAACTGCTCCGTTACAGTATTGCAGAAGCTTGTTACAGAGCACGCCTGCGTTTACTGCCGTTAGCTCTTCATTCCTTATCTGTATGTAAAATTCTTTTTCAAATGACTTATATTTATCATAGTTATCAATCTCAATAGAGATAGTGTTTATTATCTTATCAGGCAGTGTTAAATATTCCTCTCCTCGCATATAGAGCCATCTGGTACTTATACGCTTTGAAATAAGATCAGGATAAACACATTCAAAACCATAACCATTAATGTTTGGTCTAAAGTACATTGACCTGTAAGTAGTTATGTTATGACCTAATGTCTGTCCTTTATCTATTAGGAACTGCTGAGACCATATATCACTAAATCCTTGCGGCATAGGTGTCCCGCTAAGAAGTACTATATAATTGTAAGTGAATTTTTTTAACGCCTTAAAACGACTTGATCCGTGGTTCTTGAACTTATGGCTCTCATCAACAATAATCATGCCATATTTATCAAAACCTTGATCCCGCATCCATTCGATATTTTCCTGATTTATGATATAAATATCACTATCTTTTTTCAGGTTTTCCAGTCGTTCTTTCTCACTACCGCAGCAAATCGAATACCTTAAATGTCTTGTGTGCTCCCATTTACCGATCTCATTGCTCCATACATTCTTTGCAACGTTAAGAGGAGCTATTATTAGTAATTTCTTAACTTTGTAATTGTGTATCCTTAAGAATGCTGTTAGGGCTATAACTGTTTTACCAAGCCCCATATCAATAGCTAGCCCACATCTTTTTTTATTAAGAATATAGTTGATAGCCCTGTGCTGGTAATCTCTTAAGTTAGACTCATCTAGCATCGAACTACCTTACCATTATGTTTGGTAGATTAAGGTTATTTTCTACATGTACCTTTATACCTAGTAGAATTTTTAATAATCTTACTGCCTGATCGATGTCATTCATGATAAACACATCGACCTTGTATTTACCTAAGTCTTCAAAAATCTTGGATTGCAGAGCTGTTACCTTACCCTCCTTTGTCTTGAATTCTATAAAAAACATATAGCCGTGCGGGTTTATAAAAAGTCTATCTGGCACACCTCTATTTGATACTGATGTAAACTTGTATGTCAAATAACCAAGTTTTATAGCTGCGTCTCTAACGGCTTTTTCAATATGTCTTTCTGTTAGCTGTTTCTTCATACTATAATAAGATTAATTATGTTTTTAACTGCTAAAACAATAAATAGACCACCTGTTATTATATTAATAAGTAATCTATAACGATTAATGTATTTACTAATAAGGCGTGATGAAAGAACAGAACTGGCACTTAAAAACCATATGGCGGCAAGTAATGTTAACTCAACCCAATAACTTATTATAATGCCAAAAGGTGCGTCTATATTAATAAAAGAGGTCATTATGCTTATGAAAAAACTAAACGCCAGTGGGTTTGTAAATTCAACAAAAAACGCTTCTAGAAAATATCTTTTGGAATAACAATCACTCTTATAACTACCATCATCGTTAGTGGTTATTGTCACGAACCCAATGTAAAACAGATATAATGAGCATGCGAACTTGATATAATCATAATTAATAACATTAAGTTCTTTATTACTTATTATAACTGCTAATATAATAGCTACCTGAATTGACGTGCCTATAACAGTAGCAAGAGCTGCCATAAACCCGGCTTTTTTGCTTATTGCGCTGTTACGCAGGATCAAGCCTATTGATGGTCCTGGCATTATAGCTGCCATTAAATATACGATACCTAATTCTATAAAGTTGTTTTCTATCATTTTATTTATCCTTGTATTTTATTATTAAATTATACCTTTTCAGTAATCTATCCAAAAAGTCCTTGTCTACACGTCCTGTTCCTCGTTCAATCGATCCTATCTTATGTACAGAACAGGACATAAGACGGCTGATTTCACTTAAACTTATATTAGCCATTTTACGTAATAACTTTAATTGCTCTACCTGATCAATATCAAGTTCAACGTAATTGTTACTATCGCGTATTCTACCCATTTTTTATACCTATTGTTTCTAAAAGCTCATATGTTTTATTTATGTATTTATCGTAATTCAAGTCCATTATTTTACTTTTTAAGTCCATTATTGGGTAAGCATCATCAGTGTTAGCTACTTTATCCCCTTTTTTGTTGGTAATATGCTGGCCTTTATTTGACCAGTACCAGCGAACAACTTTACCTAGATACTCACCTTTAAAATAACCCCCTGTTGTAACACGTCTGACCATTAAAAAATTAGTGGGGTCAAGTTCAGCTCTTCTAATAGTATACTCAATAGGAACACCATCAATTAAATATGCAAATATTGCCTCCTTGCATATTTTAATCGCAGGGTTACGTGAGATATCATCTGTGGCAAAAATACCCTTACATTTTAAACTATTATCGTCTTTAACAGCTATGTAGGAATTTACAGACTGGTTATATAAAGCCTTATATCCTGTTTCTTCAACCTTGAATCCGGTTATCTTTTCCCATGTACTTATATTACGGAAAAACACCCCGTATCTGTCTTTTTTCATTAAAACAGTTATCCCGTCAGTGTTGCTGCTAACAACATTAAACCCTTGCTCCTCCAATGCTTCGATTAACATCAATAAACTAAGCTGACCGGTAAGGGTGGTATGGATAAGTAATTTAGGTGAGTAGAGCAAACTGTACTTGTTACCAAACTTACCGAAGCTACCATTTAGAATAATCTTAAATACGTTAGCTTTGGTTTTATTGCCATTTTCTTTAGCTTCTATCCTCTGTTTATATATCCGCTCATAGAATTCCAGAAACCTGCTCTGCTCAAAACACTCAGGAGCGTATTTGTTATTAAGAATAATGGAAGGGTAATAGCTGACAACATCAACGTCTATTAAGTATTCATCGTCCTTGGCAATAATGTTCCTGTTGCTTTCTGTTGAATGGATACCACCAATACCAAGAGAATATGTTGTCTCATTAATTGTAATTGAACTTAATACATTATTTTTAATAAGCTTATCATCATCTTTTCCTTTAAAATTTATCTGCTTTATATCATCAAGCAACAATTTGAGTTTACGGGTAGTAAAGTTTATATAAGACGGAGGGTTATAGAAAAAGTCATATTCCTTAACCTTATTCTCAAGATCATATTTAACAGATGTTTTAATCAAAGCTTCTGCTATCTGTGCATCTGATTTACTTCTAACATCTACTCCGTACTCTTCATTTATAGCAACCCGTATATCTATATCATTTTTTAAATGCTCATATAGACTTCTTGTTATATCAACGTCATTAGAGCAATATTTTTTTAATACTTCCATCTGCTCCCTAGTTAGTCGTATGCTTGGATCATAAGGTAAGTCCTGCAAGAAAGGCGTGTTAATCCTTGCGCCGTACATCTTAAGACTCGCCTTACCTATAGCTACGTTAATCAAGTCTATATGGTCGTATTCAAATGGTGGCCAGATTGATAGTTTTGATATTGTGTTAAAATTATCATCATTAATTAATTTATCAGATAAATCCTTAAGCATTGCGTTATTACGATCACCATAGGCAAACATAATCATTGGTAAGTCATAAAAACGGGAATTAAAGCCAACTGTTGTATTATTTACAAATATTGATTTTATTTTATCAATATTGAGCTTAGGGGAATTCTCGCTAAGCTCAAATGATATCTCATTCCCCTCTTCATCTTTAAATAGAATTAAAAAGTAATTAGGGTAACACTCAGTATCTACAAAATATATTTTTTTAGTCATTATTTATCCTCTTAATCTGAGTTTCTTTATCTATCTTCAGCTGTAAAATTAAAATATTTCTTCTTCCTCTAGTTTAGCAAACTCATTGGACGCATCTATGGTTGTCATGCCGAACATCTCGCCTTGCTTATGGAATAATACGTGATGGAGTCTGTTACAAATTCCTTTCCATACGTTATTAAACTTATAAGGTGCAATCTCAATTAGGGCATGAACGTAGCAACCCGGATAGAATGGGTTGGCATCTACTAGTGGATTAAGCAGCTCACCTTTTACCAAACTTAATTTAGGCGGTAATTTATTAGCTGCCGTAATTATATAGTGTCCTTTTTTATATTCCGATCTTTCTTTTCTTTTTTTACCCTCATCGGTTGAATCGTCAATAAGGTTGTACTCCTCATCACCATCCTTGACTATATCGATCCCGTTACCTTTAATCTTGATATCCTTAATCATTCTATTAACTTTTTCGTTAATATCATTAACAAGTTCAACGTGCTTAGGGTCAGTTTTTGATAATAGGAATGTCGCTACATACTTTCTTTTTTCTTCAGTAGTTACGTAAAGATTATCAAGCGGTTGTTTCTCAAATAAATGAGGAAAACTTAATCTGACGTTAGATAGTAATACTTTTTCTGAATTCATAATGATTTTACCTTTTTTAATTTTCTAAATATTTTTCTATTGAATAATCAACTTTAACTATCTGATCTTCACCGAGTTCTCTTTTGGTAAGATGATTAACTTCTTTTTTACCAAGTAATTTTTCAGCTTTACCGATAGCTATCAGTTTTTTCTCAAACGCATTATCGCCAAGTTTACTTACTAAAACCTCCTCCGCTTCGTCTATCCATTTACGATTAGACAGTTTAGGAGTTAATTTATAGTTAAGAAATTCACCTGTTAATAACTTTTCCTTTATATACTCTTCCACCGAATTAAGATAGGTATTTATCAGACTTTTATTCTCATAAATAGCTCCTAATTCCTCATCGGTTAATAACCTTACCTTAGCTGCTACAAGCTCCTTGGTGTCCTTATTGTTTACTGAAGGAACTAAGCTATTTAAAGCGTAACATGTAGGTTTGGCTTTACAGAATTGACATGCCTTAGTCGATGGGATACGCACAGCATCAGGTTCACTTGCATTTACTATTGCCTGTTTGATCAGCTGCATTCTTGATCCTGTTATAAGAGATGTAAGCTCTTCCCTGCTTAAATCCCATCTGCTGTTTTCAAGATAAGGTTGTACTATATGCAGGTGGGCTGTTGTAAATCTAAACGGCTGTTGATGACTGCCAAGATTACAATAATGTTTAACTATATCGTTGATAAGAGGGTGCATATATACCCCTAACGCGTAAAGCATCAATTGGTAATTATCTTTTGCTTTAACAGGAACACCTATACCAAACTTATAATCTATAACATGTATCTCGCAAATATTTTCTTCCTTATTATAAAGAATAAGAACACTATCAGCTGTACCTTGCATACCTTCCATGAGGAAGTTAAGAGAAAATGTCTGTTCGTGTATTTCCCTAACTATATCAAAGGAAGTGTTTTTTAAACTCTTATAGTAACTAGCTGCATCCTTAACTGCTTCTATCTGATCTTCCTTAAGACCTTCTGTCCATGAGTCCTTATAAACAGTTATGAGGCTATTTACCTTATCATGAAGCATTGTACCTGTTTCAGCGTGAATAGATGTAGTGTAGGGTAAACCTTTTTCGGCAGCTAAACTTCCAGGGCAGAGCATTCTACGCTCGAAATTGGAAGGGCTTATAGGTGAATGTGTTTTACTCATGATTATTTTCTCTTGATAATTTTTCCAATCTTAATGCCTCATCGATTTCCTTCCTAACTAAGCGGAAATCGTCATTATCGGTATTTTCTCTATGTTCTCTCGCCATTACAGCTAGTTTTTCCACTTCCTCCTGTGAGAGTTTATCGCTTTTAAAATTCTCTCTACCATAATCGATAATCAGGTTAACTGTTTCATTTATAGTTAATTTCCGTTTATCTTTCTGTATGAATCCTACTAATTCCATGAAATGTAAAACGACTGTTAAGGCCATTTCCTTTTCAAGAACGTTTATTTTTCTATTCAAGTACAACTCAATTATTCTTGTTTCCAAGTCCGATTTATTAAAGTCCATTGTTTTTATCTCTAATTTTTAATAACCATTTATTTGTTTTAGTATTCTTATGACATTTATGTTTTCGTAAAATTCTACCTATATCAATTCTTCGAGTATTATTTATATCCTGTTTTCTATACCCCATCTGTTCTAGAATCTGTATCGCCGAGTAATAATCACAAACTTCCTTATCTGCTTCCAAATCATAATTATCTAAAAATCCTTCCTCCAGAATATCGGGAACTTCAAACATTTTATTATGTTCGTTCTGCATTAACTTTTCTTCATCACTTAACTCAAAATTAACATAATCAGTTGACTCCCGTATTTCCTTAAATAACTGCAACATATCTATATCATGGTATCCGTTAAGATTTTTTGTCGGGATAATCAAAAATCTTGTTGAACCTGTCCTATCTTTTAAAAACTCCTCATCGTTAATCGACCCTATAAAACTTGTTGTCCTCGGGTAAGTAATCGGAAAAGGTATATATTTAACATTTACCACATCTTTACTCCTACCAAAAAAAGCCTTGAACTCAGCTATATCAGTTTTCTTAAAAGAAGTTTCAAGCTCCCCTAGTTCTACAATCAAATTGCTAGCACAAGTTATGATCGACATGCTATCATTAAAGTTTAAATGTAAACCTTCACTAATATAATTCTTAAGTTTAACAGGTAAAAGCGACCTGACCCATGTTGTTTTCCCCATTTCCTGTTTACCTTGGAACACCAGTATATACCTACCGATTTTACGATCCTTCTCATCAGCGTGAGATAAATAAATAAGCTGCTGTAACCACTTTTTAATATATAAGTTCTTTAAATCCTCATAGATTGGGTTAACATTTATTGTCCTGCAAAATTCATCAAGCCTTGACTGTCCATCCCATATAGTATTATCAAGAATCTCCTTGAAACTATTTATCTTATTCTTACGAGCCATCATATAAACGTATTTGGCCGCTACTCCCTTATCTAGATTATTTCTAATCAGCAAGGACTCAATCTCAGTCGTAAGTAAATTATCATCCTCAAACTCAAACATGGTTGAGATATTACGCTTGGTTATAATGTCATATGAAATCTTGACATTATAGGCTTTACATAAAATCTCAAAATTCTCATAAGTATTCTTTATAACCCTTATTTCTCGCCCTTTAGCTGTGAATTTTGACTTATAATCTAAAAAATCTTCAATCGGTACTTCTACCAATAATGCAGGGTTTTTTACAATTTTACTGGGTAAGTTTTTTTTTAAGTTAACCAGTTTTATAACTGATGCAAAAGTTATAGGTCTTGATCCACCTCCTTTTATACTATTATATTTAAGTTTACATTCCCTTTTAATTCTTTCTTCAGGGTAACGACTATCCGTTAAACTCCAATCAGTAAAAATCTCAAGTCCTTCTTCACTACCTATAAATTGATGATGAAGAGCCTGACATACAGTAAGCCATTCCTTATAATCAGTCTCATTACAATCATATCTACCAAGTGTTTCTATTACCCTTTCTTTTGTTAAATCAAGCGGTAAGTTATTACTCCAGATAATCAGCTCTTTAACCTCATCATCTTCTTTCTTAATTTCCTCTCTAACGGCAATATAATCATCAACTTTTATAAGCTCTTTTACATTTTTACCACCTCTAAATTCATCATTTACCTTATTTGGTAAATACATGAGTTGAGAAGGGGTAAAACTGGATTCGTCACTAATAGCTTTTAAAAGTTTACTTGAAAACAATTTAGACGCTATTTTTCTCCCCAGATTACCATAGCTATCTCTACCTACATCCTTATCAATAAAAAGTAATATCCTAGCTCTTGGGTTACTTAATGTACTACTGCTAGTGGTGTAATAAATGTAAGTATAATCACCAAGGCTCGTTTCAATTTCACTCTTTAAGCTATTAAAATCTTCTTCGTAGTCATCAAGGTCAAAAGTTAAAATACTACGTGATATTAAATCTTTCGCTGACCTTTTGTTATCCTTAAAAGAGCCACAGACCATAGCTCCTAAATTACTTTTAGTTGTGAAAGTTTTTACAGCTACCTTTTTAAAGTAGTTTAAAATCTCTTCAAAACTTAACTCCTCTTGTCTAGCTATAACATCAGTGCAGTTGTTGAAAAAACTGATACAGTATTTTTTCATTGTTAAGTTTTAAAATAAATTAAGGTAGTGAAATTAGTGATGTAGTTTTAAACGAATCAAGTTGTTTAAATTACTTTCCTTTTGCTTATCCGCCATAAAATAACTGCTTGTCAGCAATACAACAACTATAAAAGCAGCAAACAACCTTAATTTAATTATCTCCTTCTTCTCTTTTTCTTCGCTCATCAAATTCTCTTATTTTTAAATCAAGTTCAAATTCTCTTCTGGCAATATCTTTCTGCATGCCAGCTATTATTTTTTCATACTCTCTTCTTTGTCTATATAAATTTATAAATAGAAAAAGGCACCATATGCTAAATTGAATAAGAGGAGCTAATATATCAAACATTATTATATAACTATCCAATCGTTAAATTCATTATCCTGACTATTATCTACCACTCGGTAAGGTTCTAGTTTGTCAGTAAAAACAGTACCCGGTTTATCATATGATTGGTAGTATTTATATAACTTATCCTGAATTTTCATAATCATATAATCGCCGTTTTCTCTTGTAATGATGGTGTGATTATTATAGATAAATTTTATCGCGTCAGTAATTTTCATATCCAGTCCTTTTTTAATTATTAATATTTAAAACTATCTGCTGTTAAATTTTCCTTGTTCTTTTTAATATCACCCAGCTCCTGTTTGTAATAACTTCTAACAATATATGTAACCTGTGATTTTCTAGTACGTTGACTATCTTTAGCTTCTCTGTCGATAAGATCGGTTAGGTTATCGTCAACTTCAATAAGTATTTTGCTCATATGTTCAATTATGGAAATAAATAATAGCGGTTTTATACACTAAAAATAATTATATGTAAAGAATAAAGTTAAAAATATATTTAGTTATTAACTGTTAATTAATTTAGATTAATAATTAGGTTTTTGTGGATAACTTTGTGGATTATGTGTAAAAAAAAAAAAAAAAAACCTCTCAAGATTTAACTTAAGAGGTTTCTACCAATTTAAGAGTTTATAATTTATATGTTGTTATTTTCCAAATATTCGCTCAAATAAACTTTTCTTATCCAGAGAATTTATTTCTTCCAGTTTTTTCTCAAGATTATTGATTCTTACTTCAATTAAGGCCGTTATTTTATGAAAAAATATTGATTCCTGTTTACCTATATTTTCCTGTTTTTCTTTAACGTTAAGCAATTCCAGTATAGAACTCAGTTTTTCACTTAAACATTCCTGATTAAGTGAAAGCATATCTAGTTTATCATTTACAGATGAATTATAAGAGCTAAATCTATCAACTTCTTCTTTAGTATAGCTATTTCTAATTACATCAACTCCTTCTTTTATAAGTGGATATACTGATGTATCATTGTTTTCAACTAGCTGTTTAGCTACATTCCTATCTTTTTTCCCTATAGTAAACCTGATCTTTTTGCTGTTACTAATATCAATTCTAAGTGCGTTATTAGGCTCATTTATCCCTCCATGGATAATACTATATTCAACGACCCTATTTTCAAAATCATGCTTACTTAACTTTAAATCTTTCATTTTACCTAAGCTGATTCTAAGACAAGTGGTTTTAAACATTCCGCTGCCGTTATATCTATGTATAATACCTTCCTTCTCATTATTAGTCGGTGTTACTACCAACATGTCGCTCGGTATATATTTACAATTAATTCTTTTGTATTCTACTCCGCCTGTTAGCTCCTTATAAACATCCTCACCGATATATACTGAAAGCATCAGTTTCTTATCAGCTCCGATTTTAGAGTATTTGATTCTCACCTGATCTTTTTCGGTAAAATTCTTTATTTTAGTGTAAGATTTTCTTTCCTTTGGTATGCCTCCGCTCATAATAGTCCTCCTTTTATTTAATTTTTAAAATCAGTTAGTGTTTCTTTAATTAGCTCTTTTTCTTCAAGTAACTTCATGTCATAGTTTTTCAAATACTCTTCAAGTACATTACTTATCAAATAACTACGTGTTATGTTTTCTACTTTAGCTATTCTCTCTAAAATATCAGTTGTTTTGGTAAGTAATTTTATTGTTACAAACTTCCTGTCCTTATCGATAGGTTGTTGTATTCTTCTTTTAGGTTTTACCATTATATACTCCTATTTTATGATGTTTAAACGGGATTAATTCCTTTTAAATAAGTTTTACTCATACAAGGTTTACATAAGTTACTTTCATATAAACTATTACCTATCTTAATAATTACAGGCTCGTTTATATATGCGTCGCACTTAGTACATAAGCCGTCATAGTCTATAGCGTCTACTTCAATCTTTCTTGCTTTCATTTAGTCCTCAAATTTTTCCAGTTGTTCCCTTAGTTTTTTTAAATTATCTTTTAATTCGTTATCCAGATATCTCAAATAAAATTTAAGATCAGAACCATCATCTTCATAACTACAATCATAATAATTATAAGCTAAATGATAATCTTTTAAATATTCTCTTAAAATTTTCTTTAAATTCTGTATTTCACCATAAGGTGTAAGAGTGCCTCCTAAGGATTGTGTTATTTTAGTATATTTTCTTTCTGTAGGTGTATTGCCGCTCATTTTGTCCTCCTTGTTGTTTAATATTTAAAATAATTTATCTGCTCTTTAATTCCTTTCTGTACTTCAATGCTTTCAAGATCGTATTTTTTAACATACTCATCAAGTATATTTGTTATTAAATAGCTTCTAGTTATATTCTTTACCTTAGCTATCCGCTCTAAAACCTCAGTAATATCTAACGGCAAGCTAACTGTTACAAATTTTCTGCTTTTATTAACAGGTTGTTGTGTATTACCTCTATATTTTTTCATTCATCCTCCAATATTATAATGTCTATACGGAATTAATCCCTGTTAAATTATTTTTGTTCATACAAGGTTTACACAAATTACTTTCATATAAACCGCTACCTATTTTAATGATTACAGGCTCATTTATATATGCGTCGCACTTAGTACATAACCCGTCGTGCTCTATATCGTCTACTTCAATTTTTCTTGCTTTCATTTTCATTTAAATTCCTCTCAAGTTCTTTTATATAAATTAAGTTCATTTTCACATATATGTAATATATTGTTAAATAGAGGAGGACCCTTATGTTGCCAGGTGTAAACTTTATTATTAATATCTCTTTCTGACCATGTACCATTACTAAACCAGATATTACCTCTTATTGTTTGAAAATGATTTTTATTGTCATACTCAAAGTTTAATATATTTAAAAATCTATCAAATTCTTCATCTGAATGTTTTAATGGAAGAACAGCTAAATCCCATTTTTTTCTTCCTATTAATATTATTGATTTAATTATGTATGGTGCAGTAGGTTGTAAATTATTTAGCATTACTTTTTCTATATGATCTAAAAATTCTTCCTTAGCGTTTATCATTTAATTCTACCTCAAGTTCTTTTATCTGATTCTTAAGTCCGTCTATTTTTTCTTCAGTAATTACCATGTTGTAGTATGAACTGATCAACATTGTTAATAAAATAATTATTATTGTCTTGAATAGACTTGATAAGTTTCTAGGGTTAATCTCTTTCAACATTATTATTGCTATGAATATTAAGAATGTTAAAAATACTGTTGTTATTAAATGTATCATGGTTTAGTCCTCCTTTCTTAATTGTTCTTGTTGTTCTTGTTGTTCTACTATTTCCCTTAGCTTGTTAATATTCTCTTTTATTCTTTTGTGTATATATTTTTCGTACCAAAGTATTTGTTCCTCATTATCTTCACTATAACTTATGTCATAAACAAATTTTAAATCATCTTTAATTAAATGTTCTAGATGCCATATATCACCTTGAAATTCAATCTCAGTAGGTTCAATCTTACATTCATCTACGTTAATAAGTATTTCAGGATCAGTGCTAAAAATGTGTTTATTTGTAATATCAATTCGTGTTACATAATCATAAAATTTAGCATAAAAATCCTCTTTAGTTATATGCACAATATTAAGATCATAAGAATTATAATAATTTTTAAACCATTCGGAAATATTTGTTAAATAGATACCATTTTTTAGCCATATAAAAACATCTAAGTCTTGAGTTTTTAAATCAAACTCAAAATCAATCATAGTTAAAAAATCATGATAGTTTTGTTTGGTATGATTAGGTTTTAAAACAAATAAATTATAATCATAGCTAACATGTTTTTGATGGAAAATAATAATACTGTTTACATCTTCACCATTTATATGTTTTTCTATTTCAAGTTTAAGATTTTTCATAATTCCTCTCTAGTTCGGTTATTCTATTTTTTAAAGCGTTAAGCTGTTCTTCATGGATAGTCATGTTGTAATACTGGCTTATAATCATACAGAGTGAGATTATTACTATTCCTTTAATCAGATTAGTTACTTTCCTTAAGTCGAATTGTTTTGATATATCATTAACATCCAGTTTATTAAAAAATAAAAGTGTTAAAATCAAACAACTGAAAAATATTGTTGTAATTAGTGTTAGCATAGTTTAGTCCTCCTTTTTTATTATTTCCCATTCTGTTGATAATATTTCTTCGCAACTGAATATATCTTCACCAACGTTAAAATGTCTGTAAGGGCGGTTAAAATAATTGCCGTACAACTCACCATCTATTATAACAAATTCCCTTTCCCCGTGTTTTATTTTTAATTCATGATTTTGTATTAACTTGGTGAATGCTTTAACTATGTTCATTTTTAGTCCTCCTTTTTTTAACTCCCTAACAGCATTTCATCATAATTAATTTTAAAACCAAAATTATCTTTTACTATTTGGCAAAAATCATCTTTTGATATATAAAATAGATCCACAGATTCGCTATAGTATCCATTTGAACTACCTAACCAACTTATATCCAAATACCCTTTAATCGTTGCTAATTTATAAAAAGTCCATGTATGGGAATCATGATAATCGTATTGGTTAGTTATTTCTTCCGCTTTTAAAATTGGAACATTTAATAAATCTTCAAAATTACCAGTAATCTCCTTTACATGAACATTTTCACAACACTCATGTTTATGTCCCATGAAATATAAACCATCTTTTGTTTTAAAGATGATTATTTCTTCATCTGCATCCGTCCTTAAATGGGTGAAGTCAAGAAAAACTTGACCTTTTAAACTTTTAAAGTCTATAGGTTCATGACAATTATCCCATGCTAGTTTTTCATTTATGTTCATTTTTTATACTCCAAATATATTAAGCTTATATCTGAATTAAAAAATATTTTTCTTTATAACCACAATATTTCAGTATTTTTTGAAGTTTATCGTCACTAATAAAATTTTTAAATTCATCCAGATTATAAAAATATTTAACAGTTTCCTTAAAGCCGCTATCATTGGAAAACCTTACTTCAAATACAGGTACGATTCCATCTGCTAAATGCTCGATAATATGTTCTAAATGATCTATGCCTTTTACTTCAATTGTGTTCATCTAATACCTCCCAATCGTTACCTTCAATATCTTCTAACGTAACTAATAACTGCGTTACACCAAACGCCGAAGCTATTATACAGCTGTCAATTTTATTGAATATTTCAGCACTCCCTATTCTTCTTATCGTTTTCCCATTTTTGTAAAATTCCTTAGCCAGATTAAATGATATTGGAATTTTACCTTTTGCTTCATGCCAACCAGTTAGCATTCTTTTACAATCTATGCTTAGCTCATTTTCAAGATCAAGTAGTATGAAAAAATTACAATTTTCATATTTACGAAATACTTTTAATGAATGATCTATTAACTGATATATTTCACACGGTAGCTTTTCGTGATAAATCTTTTTGCCTTCCTCTAATAACTTTAATGCTTCTGATAGTTTCATTTTTAGTCCTCCTTATCTTTATTTGTTTGTTTATACATCTCTAACATCGCAGGTAAAAACGCCATCAACTCATTGAAATCAAAACCTGTACGTAAGAAAAAATTTATATATCCGTTTATTTCATCATCATCTTTAAAAAGATAACCCTCTTTATTATCCTGTACCTGCTGGAGTGTTAGAATACTGAATTTATTTTCATCGTCATGTACAAGCCAAGAGTGATTAATAGGGTGCTGATAGCATAAATAAATCGTCTGTTCCTTTTTTGGAATATCGATTAACTTATTCATATGTTTTAACCTCATTTAAAAGCGTCATACATCTACGTTTTAGTTCAGGTTCTAAAACCTCAAGCCTTTTAATATCACCTGAATCTTTAAATAGATTGTAAGCATTTACTAGATGTTTGTCGCTCATGTCCTTAGGGTCAATTAATATTCCGTCTTTAGTTTCCCAGTATTTCAACATGGCTTCATATTCTCTTTTATATTGCTCTGTATAATAAGGCCGTACTGGTTTATTATTGTCGGTATATCATCAACATTCAGTTTCCCTTCAGCTACAATATTATTCATGACAAAATTAACAGCAAGCATCAGATCGTTAACTGTCTCCATATTTGATTTCTCAAACAATACACCTTTATCTGTAATAAGTAATATTCTCTTAAGTCCGTTCTTATCTGCAATCTTTGCTAAATCTTTTAATAATTCTTTTTTGCTCATAAATTAATCCCTCAACTGTACATAAGTATAAATTAGTAGACCTATTACACCGACTATTAGTATAATACCCTGTACCAGTATTAATAATTCAACATCACTCATTTTTCATCTCATCCTTATTGTTGATAATATTCTGCCATTTAGCACTTTCTTTTATATTTTTTTTAAAATCTGGATACTTACTTAGACAATTTGATAAACTAAATTTAAGTGCTATTAGATCATCTTTTTCAAACACATCAAAATATTGTTCCGAATCATCTTCATAAATATAATTATATTTATAATTTAAATTTGATCTGTAACCTATCATGTCATAAATATCACCATATTCGTAATATCTAGTTTTATTACCTTTAATATAGTCATCTTTTGTTTGACCTTTAATAAAAATATCACTAAATGCGGGAGTCATATATACAACTCCAGCTGGTAGTTTTAAAAACTCTTCCTTGTTAAATCTCCTCATTTTATTCCTCAATACTATCTGCTGCTTGTTCACCAACTACACCTATATCTTTTATAAGATCAAAGATAGGTCCTATATCTCTCATTATTGAATCAACTATCAAGGTTATCATTTTTTCATCTGGCTTTTCTTCCTCCCGAGCATAATCAAGAGCTTTCTGCTTGGTTGTAAGAGTAGCTTTTGATAAAAACAATTCTATCATCTGTTCGTTTTTGTGGCATATAGCCTCAGTTAGAGCGTTCCATCTCTCATTATTATAAAAAACATTAACATTCCCGTAATTATTAACTATATGTTTTGCAATATTAATGTTACCATGGTGCGCCGCATGCGTTAACGCGTCGCGTTCTGGTTTATTTTTATAAGGAATAACCTTATTTACATTTTCCTTTAGCTCGTCGGTTAGTCTCTCAACGCTTTCTATATCATTATTTTCTACTGATTTAAGTAATTGGTTACAAATTTTATCAATTCTTTTCATAGTTATAGTCCTCCTTAAAATTTAAATTATTTATATTTGGTAATTCATACTCATGCTCTAATATTTTCCATATAATTTTACTTGTATCTTTGTTATCAAGCTTTGAAAATAAAAGTTGTGGATATTTATAGTTCATAATTACCATAGCTAATTCTTTACGACTACCATTAGGTATTAGCTCCATAATCCTTTTAAATTCTATTTCTGAATCATCATTTAATTTTTTATATTCATTTGTGAAATATGCAATTTTCTCTTGTACCCATTTATATAACTCATCCGGTATATTATTTATGATTTCCTCAAGAGAAATATTATTTTTAAGTGCATCCCAAATCTTTTTAGTTGACATCTCAGTAATAAACGAATGAAGTTTAACATATTGTTCAAATTTAAATTTAGCTCTTACTCCGTTTTCAAAAATTATAACAAAACCCTCTTCATTAATATTATTTAAAGACGTAAAACTATTAATATCGTTTATATGAAAGCACTGTTTTGCAACAGGAAAACCTATATTATAAAAATCATTTACATTGTATTCTTTACCTGTATCCGTTTCTATAACTGCAAGTAAAGTTAAACTTTTTCTATCTCCATAATTAACTATTATCTGATTATCAGGATATATTATTTCAAACAAATAAGTAAACTTTTTATCAAGTTTAGGAATTGAACTATAGTATATACTATGAAGCATATTATTAGCTTCTATAGCTTGCGAACTGCTAAAACTACCTCTTGTTGCTATGTAAGGTATATTATGATAAAAATATAATATACCGAGTGAACCATCAAGTTTCTCATAAACTTTAAAAGATTGGGTTAAATTTGATTTTTCTATTTGCGATATATTAAAAAATTTTATAAAAGGTCTTGCTATAACTTTATCGTCACCATTTGTTATTAATCCCCTGCAAGCCATTGTTTCATTTGTCCATACATTATCATATTGCGTTTTTGCAGTATAATTATAAATAAACAAATCAAAATGAGGGTGTTTAGTTTTTCGAATATATCCTTTATCTATTAACTTATTTATTTCTTCAAAATTCATTTAATCCTCATTATTTTTAAATTTATTCTTAATATTTTTTTGCCATTCAATATATCTATTATCAGACTTTATTAAGATGCTAAGCCCTGGGCGTAAGAAATTATAAAAATCATCAATAGCTTCATAACGTTGTATTTTTACATAACGTTTAATCTGTTTTAACTCGGATTTTAATTTAAAATCCACTGTTCTAACTTTATTTTCAACTAAAAATTTCTTTGTATCATTGTCAAAATTATCAAAATTCATTTAAAATACTCATTTATTAAATTGTTATTTTTTACTTACTACCCTTATTAGACTTGTAATAGCCTCCTTTATTTTTTGATCATCTATAGTTTTAAATGATCTTAGCATCTCAAGACTCAAACGTTCCTTAGCAAGAACTTCATCGCTCTTCTTAGCCTTTTTAAAATCATTAATAAAAACATCTATCGGTTGTCCCAGTTCTTCGCACATTAGAAGCAACCTGCCAACAGATATTCTATTAACTCCATGTTCGTATTTAGCAAGCTGCTGATGGGTTATACCTACTTTTTCGGCTAGCTGCTGGCGACTTAAGCTACTAGCTATCCTATACTCATGAATTTTACTACCAATGTGTTTGTCTATCATTTTTATAAACTCGTGTTGTCTTGCCATTTAATCCTCTTTAAAATTATAATTGGTTTTCTATAAATTTTCTTATTATGTTCATTTAAAATAATCCTCCTTTTCCAGTCTCTCCATTACCATATTTCTAATCAACTCAAGTTGGTTATTGAAACATAACCATTCATGCTCAGGGTTTCCGTTAAGCTTTCTATTATGCAACATCGCTTTAACCGAGAAATCAATTACAAAATCAATTGCTTCCTCATACTTCGCATATTCTTCCTTTAACTCTGTTATATTGTTCATTACTCCTCTCTATCATAAATAATCGTCATTACAAAAGTACCTACTATCACCAATAGCGTTATTATAATACTTATTAATATTATTTTAGCCGTCATTATGTCATTTCATTTAAAATTATTATAATGAAAATGATAATTAAAATTGTCATTTTTTACCTCTTAATTTCAAGACCATATCTATATCAGTTTCGATTTCTTCCTTAAGAAACACGCAGTATTCTTCTCTATTATCAAAATCTAACTTACTAGAAAAAAGCTCATTACTAAGGCTATTTCTATCACCATAGCATATAACCTTGTAAGCTTTACTATTGGACTTTATCCTATCCATAAGCCTGTTTATTTCACTTACTGTATTTGCAAGAGCCATTATCGGTAATATTACAATAATAGCTGCTGTTATAATATTTTTCATAAGTTTACTCCTCTGCTACTTTTCCTCATAGTATACCACTCGATACTACGTTTAAGTTCATCTATAAGATTATTTATTCTATCTTGGTTTACATTTATATTTTCAGCAACTATAAGACTAGCCAGATTGATTGTTAAGAGATATAAAACTTCATCCATATCAAGATTGGTTTTCTTTAACTTGAATTTATCATCAGCTAATATTGATATTGTGATTTTTTTATTCTTACCTTTTTCATATTTTATCATTGTATTAGTCCTCATTTATTAAATAAAACTTGGTATCTCAGAGTATATTTCCCTGTTTATTTTATCGGGGGTATGTTTTTGAAAATCTCCAGCTGTCCCAAAATAAAGTATTCTGTTATTTTGACTTAATATTGTTACATCAACATGGGATTTTAAACTATGTACATATGATGCAAGTGCAATAATATTATTAAAAACATGCTCCAGTATTATAACATTATTACTTTTATCAAAACTTGATCTTACTGTTTTAAAACTTTTGTGTCTTTTCAGGTTTTTAAATAAATCCATTTTAGTCCTCCCCTTACATTGATGTTAAAACCCAAGTCATTGTGTTGGTTATAACCAACACGCATAAGAACATTATCATAACCTTATCACGCGGTATTCTTACATAGACAACATTACCATTATTGAATGCTACGTATAGATATTTAGCAAACAGTAACACTGATGTAAGTAATACAATTGATAGTCCGTTCATGGTTCTAATCCTCCCTAGCTGTATCAAAAACAATTTCATTGGTTTTCAAGTCAGTAACTATTATCCGATCATCATTGTATTTTGTAATCTTGCCGTAATGATCCGATAAAAGAAAGAAATTGAAATCAGTCAAGCTTGTAAAGTATAATTCGTCATATTCCATCTCATTACCAAAACCATCTTTACTTTTATATAGAAAACCGATAACCTTCATTTGATATTTAGCTCCCAAGTTCTCTTCCTTTAATATTTCTTCATATCTGGTCATTTTTATTTCCTCCCTTTAAAATAGGGTAGCTCGTCGTACTGATTGCCAAAGTAATCCCTGCATATACCATCACAGGTTTTGTAATCAAGAGTACTGGCTATAGCAGCTATGGAGTTATTACTTAATCCTTTCGTTATATTATGTGTTATCTCTTCTGCCAGCTCATCAGTCTCAGCTTGAGTTACAAAATCCGGTGAATAAAGAAAGATTTTCATTAAACGTTCTATTGATCTTATATTCGCATTCATAATATTAATCCACCTTTACTATTTCTTTAATCCTGTTCATGATATCACTATTAGTGCCAAAATAGTTTTCAAAGTATTTAATACCCTGTTTGGCAAAATTGGAGTGCTCATCATAAGAACGATCGACTAATAATTGATAAGCCTCAAGTTTATAAGTCATATCCATACCTGCACCACCAAAAGATAATATTTCGTATTTATCACCATCCCCATCAAAATAAGTAAACGGGATAAGACGGCACATGATCGCTATATCTTCGTTAAAAATAATAGGCTCGTATGCGTAATTATACATTAAACATGATTCTTCAACATTACGCCTAGCGCAGTCGTGCATTTCATCTTCACTGTTGTAATCATCACTATCAAGATTATCCAGTTCTTCTTCAATTGCCTTCTCTGATACCATGAAATCGTCGATGTGATCTTCTATATGGAAATCAGGAATGAAATGCTTAATGTAAAATGCCTCGTTATGTATCCCCGATGTTCTTTTAAATAACCTAGTCATAATAGCCCTCCTTTTGTTTCAATTATCGGTTGTTTGTGATTATCAAGTTAACATGATGTTGTTAAGGTGTCAATAGCTAATAATTATTTTTTGTAACAAATAATTATTATGTGTTGTTAAGGTAACAGTTGTTTGAATTCGGGTTTTAAAGGGGTTTAGAGGATGAAGTTGCTATTTAATATAGTGGTGTAGCTAAGTATGGGAATGTGCTGCTAAAAACTAGGTTTAAATGGGAAATTTAACTACTCGGGGGTCAATCATGCTGTTTTTCCAATAGTACCAATGGGTGTTTTTAGAGAATTATGCCTTACTACCCTCTAAATACCCCCTTACTACCTGTTTTTTAGGTCGCCTCACTACCATTTAATCCCTTATTCTTATTACTATTGAGAGATATAGAAATAAAATGTAGTAACCCGACCTCTATATAATAGGAGAAAAAATTTTATTTTATTTTTCTCTATTTTTTTTTTCTGGCTAACTATAAGAAAGCGGGTAAAAATGACAACAATCCTTCAAAACCAATAAATATAAGGTATTGAGGGCACTAACTATGGTATTTTTTAAGGTAGTAAGGGGGTATTTAGAGGGTATTAGGTAGTAACCCATGCTTATAAATATGAATACAATTACTGTCAATTTATTTTATATTAATAGTAGTTTAACATATATTGTATTATATTAAAATATATAATTGTAACTATTTATTTTATACAAAAGAATATAATAAAATAAATTTATATATGATAATTATTATATAAATAATATTAAAAATACTAATTAAGTATTAATTTTTTAGTTTTAATAACTATGTAATAAGTATTAAAAGGTTTCGTTTGTTAGCTAATAAAAATAATGTATTTATTAGCTAACAAAATAATACATTATAATAATTATTTTATAGGTTGACATTTAATAAAACATTTAATAATATTACTTTATACTATTAAATGTTTTAAAAATGGCAGATAAAAAACAAACAAGGATCATACAGCTTAGGGTAGATGATAAAGATCACGCTATTTTAGCGGATATAGCAAGCAAAGAATCAAGACCTATTAATAGTCAGTATCGAATGATTATTGGTAGATGGATTAATGATAATACATTACAAGAATCTGCTTTTGTTGAGAAATCGAAGATTGAAAATAACGAGGATATATTTTAATGGTTAGGTATAAAGAGAAGATAGTTTTAACTCTTGATAGCGGGTTAATTAAAATAGAGAGTAATGGTATTGATACATCGAAATTATTTAGTATGCTTGTTAACGCAATAAGTATTACTATATTGAATGCAAGTAATGGTGATGTAGCTAAAAAGGATGAGCTTGTTAATAAAATAGTAGGTCTTTTGAAAGGGGAATGAAGCATATACTATATTTAAGTTTAAACTGTTTCTGCATCATGGCATTGTTTCCTGCTGAAGAGATATTTGCATTTTTTACACTTAAACATGGTATGCTAGCGTTGTTTATAATACACGTTTACATTATAGTAAGTGAAATGGTTAAGGGGATGATCTATAAATTTGAGCAATGGATTAATGAGTAAAAAGCTTAAAAATGTTACGGGGTCAGATAGTAAAGAAGTAAATTTAGGCGGTAGACCTCCAGTAGTTTTAACAGATGAACAGATAGCAAAAGTAGAAACTTTAGCAAGTGTACTCAGGATTGAACAGATAGCAGATTACTTCGGTATATCACACGTTACTTTTTATGAAATAATGAAAAGAGATGCTCGCGTTTCTTTAAGCTATAAAAGGGGAAAAGCGCAGGCTGTTGAGGGAGTGGCGAGTAATTTGGTAGCAAAATGTCATGCTGGTGATGTACCCTCAATGATCTTCTATCTCAAAACTCAAGGTAGGTGGAAAGAGAATCATGATCAACCTGAGGTTAATGTCAATGTTAATGTGTTAAGTGATAGACAGAAAGAACAACGCGAACTGGATATTAAACTCTATGATAAGTACAGGCGAGACATGGGGTTTGGTATGGACAGCGAGACGGCGATTGATGCTACCTTTGTAGTGGAAGAGAATAAGAAGATAGGGGATGAATAGTGTATGGCTGAAGTGAATCTTAAATATAGTTATGTAGTAGATGAGGAAGATGTAAAAGACCTTACTTATGTTGATAGAGATAAATTAATATATTTTGATCAAGTAAATAATCTTTTTGAGAGATTAAGATATGTTTTAAATGACAGCAAGAATACAGATACAGGGATGATAGATTCTCATTTAGCTGATTTTGTAGCTAATAGGGTAGATGAGATATTTAGTATTACAAATAACAACGATAGCTGTAAATACTACGTGTCAAAGAGTGAAGCTAAGTTGAATGATTAAAATAAACAGAATACACACTGAAGTCGAAACACAGAATATACTTGATAAGGAGTATAACGATTACAACTCTGTAAATAGAAGATCGTTCTACTTCAATGATCTGGCAATGGCTAACTTTAGAGAGAAGATGAATGAGCTTAGGGAAAAAGAAGCTGTAGAAGAATTAAAACATATAGTAAAGTATGGTTATGTATCACAGCATTGGAGATAAGACATGGAAACAATTAAAGGAGGTAATAAAATGTTAACAATTAAAGGAGGTAATAAAATGATAACAACATCTAAATAGACAAATATAGAATTGAAGATATGAAGCAACAACTAATAAATCAAATAGGAATTAAAGGTAAAAATATGAATATAATTGAAGCATTAAACGAGTTAAATAAAACGTATAATAAACACGACGAAAATGTTATAAGTTATTGGTTTAGAAGACAAAGTGAACGTAAAACAGAGAAGATAGGTTTTAGACTTCGACTAAAGGATGGTGAATTGAAACTGCATCACATTGACATGAAAACTAATATTAATGATCTTTTAGCTGATGACTGGGAAATGCTTACAGGAGTTGTTCCTGTTTAAATAGTAATATGTTTACACTTAAGGAAAGAGCCGAGAATAGTTTATATTCATTCTTCATACAAGCGTGGCCAATTATTGAGGGACATAGCAAGTTTGTAGATGAATGGTTTCTGGAGGTGATAGCTGAACATCTTGAGTTGGTTTATAAAAGAGAGATCAAGAACTTACTTATAAACGTTCCCCCAAGGGTCGGAAAAACTAGTTTGATAAGCGTTGCATTTCCTGCATGGGTTTGGATTAAGGATCCGACAGAGAAGATAATAAGTGCATCATGTACCAACTCCTTATCATTAGACATTGCAGATAAGAGCAGACTTCTAATACAAAGTAACTGGTATCAGGAGAACTGGGGGAATATGTTTAAGATAAGAGATGATCAGAATTCAAAGAGCTACTTTGCTAATGACAAACTAGGTTATCGTATATCAACCTCAGTTGGATCATCTGTTATCGGCCGCGGTGGTAGTATACAGATAACTGATGATCCTAACGTAGTTGGCGGTGAGTCCGAGGTTGTAAGGGATAGTGTTAATAACTGGTGGTCAATGAAGTGGTATAACAGGCTTAATGACATACAAAGTGATAGAAGAATATTAGTGCAGCAAAGAGGTGATGAGAAAGATGTATCTGGCTGCGTAATTGCTAATGATATTAATAATGAATGGGTTAAGTTAATATTACCTTTGGAATATGAATCACAAAGCAAACTCCCCACTGTTCCCTTGTACTGGACACGTGGGAAAGCTTGGGAAGATAAGCGAAAAAAGGATGGTGAATTACTTACTAATAGATTAACGATCGATGATGTTAAGAAGCTTAAGAAAGAATTGGGCTCTTATGGATATGCTGCTCTTTACCAACAAAGACCAGCACCACTTGAGGGAGGTATTATCAAGAAACATTGGTTTAAGTTATTCAAGTGGGGATTACCTCAAATAGATTATGTGATTCAAAGCTGGGATACTGCGCTTACTGCTAATGATGATAGTGCTTACTCTGCTTGTAGCACATGGGGATTATTCCAGGATGGATATGATAATACAAATGTGATATTATTATCCTGTTGGCGAGGTAGGCTTGAGTATCCAGAACTTAGGGAAAGGATTAAAAGGCTTGCTGATAACTATATGGATGTAAAGGAGTACGCACAACCTAGAGCTATATATAAAAGGCCTGATAAGATAGTAATAGAGGCAAAGGCATCTGGTGAGCCGTTGTTGCAGGATTTAAGAAGAGCTGGAGTTAATGGATTTCCATTCATCCCTAACAAGCATGGTGATAAAACCCAGCGTGTTAGGTTGATAACTCCTCTTATTGAAGCTGGTGTTGTATGGATGCCTGCGCAAGCTAATAATCCTGATAGGATGGAAGACTTTGCAGATGAATTTGTTAACGAGGTTAGTTACTTTCCAAACCCAAGGAGCTTGGACTATACTGATACGTTAACGCAAGCATTGATAGTACTTAGAGATGGTAGTAGTATTAAAAATCCTAAAGACTATTATGAGCCTGATGATAAACAGGAAGAAACAAAAGCTTGGTATGCTTAAATAAAAGAAAACCCCTTAACATTGGAGGACTAAACCATATTAAGGGGAAATGAACTTGAAATGAGCGTTGCTCTAGAAAACAACAAAACTAAAGACAACACGGATATAATAATAGTTAATATTTTTGTTGTCAATTAATGAAAAATAAAGAGAGACTACGTCTTAATCGTGGTGGAAGAGAATCAAGGGTAGAAGAGCAATTAGCTGGTATCGACCCTAATATAAATCTGGATGCTATTAATAAAGTAGATGATCTCGAAGACGGATCAAGTATTTATGAAATAGGTGATCCAGCTAATGAAAAAGTAAAGGATAGCAAATTTCATTCCAACCTAGCAGAGGGGATGAAAGACGGGACACTTAAGAAGCTTGCTGAATATGTACTTGAATGTATTGACGAGGATATAGAAGCACGCCAACCATGGCTAGATCTTCATAACAAGCTTAAAAAATACACTGGTTACGATGGTGAGGATTTAAGCAGCATCCCATTCTCACAAGCTTGTAGAACTGTTGATAGTACATTATCAACAGCTGTAATAAGATTCTGCGCGACAACTGTATCTGAGATGTTACCAGAAAGCGGACCAGCTGGTTTTAAGATATTCGGACAGGAAACGGAAGAACTTGAGTACATATCAAAAGTAAGGAGTCAATGGCTTAACTACTATCTAACTGTAAAGGACGCAGAATATTATAAGGATTACGAGAAGTTTATATATTACTTAGGGTTTTATGGCACAATCATTCGTAAAGTCTATTATGACAATATACTTAAAATGCCGTTATCAAGGTTCATCTTACCTGAGAACTTCCTTGTCAACATAGATTGCAGCTCGATTCTCGACTCAGATAGGTTAACACATATTCTTAAACTTTCTAGCCGCGAAGTATTACTTAATCAGAAAAGCAAAATATATCGTGATGTTGAACTACCTTATCTAAAGGTGGGAGCAAACGAGAATGACAGCAGTTATAATGACGATGAGGAAGAAACCAAAACATCCAATAGCGTTATAGATCTTGATGTTTATACGCAGCGTTCACTCCATGATGTTTATGAGTCTCATATCTTCTTGAACCTTGAGACGTTTGATGATGGCTATAATTCCGATGAAATAACAGAGGTGGCCAAACCTTATATCGTTACCATAGATAAGGAAAGTCGTGAGATACTAAGGATCGAGCGTAACTGGAAAGAGACCGATAAGGAGTTCAAACGGCGCAGGTTCTTTGTTGCCTACCAGTATTATACAGGATTTGACATATGGGGACAGGGATTAGCTCGCATGGCGGGTAACGGGGCGATAACTGTTACTAATATGCTCCGTCAGACTATTGATGCGGCTACCTATCAGAATCTGCCAGCTGGCTTTATTCAGAAAGGAACGAGCAAACAGCAGATAACAGATATAACACTTGGAGCTGGTCAATGGAAGTTTCTGGACGCAGCAGGGGACATACGAAACATGTTCGCACCTCTTCCAGCAAACGGACCATCACAAAGCCTGATGCAGCTTCGTCAGGAAGTAATAGCTCAAATGCAGGATCAGCTCTCAACCAGTGAACTTGGGATGATGGACAGCAAGGAAGATATCCCGACAGGCACAGCTATAGCATTCCTGCAAGAGAAAAACAAGATTCAGTCCAAAGTCCAGAAGTCCATACATAATTCATTCTCACAGGAGCTAAGGTTACTTGATGAGATATTCAAGGAAGTAATTGATCGTGAAGAATTTTTTGTTAATGGTGAGGAGTATATTATCACAAGAGACCATTACATTGATTCAGTCCAGCTTGTTCCAGTGTCTGATCCATCTGTCAACTCTACGATTGAACGGGTAATGAAAGCCGAGGCAGTATTCCAGACTGCGATGCAGCTACCGGATAAGGTAAACGCAGTTGAAGCTATTAAAATGATCTTCAAAGCGCAAGGTCTGCCGCAGGATGAGATAGAGAGCCTACTTAAGCAGGATGAGCAGCAGGAGGTAGAACCTCGCGACCCGATAACCGAGAACATGGACTTGATGCAGGGCAAACCTGTTAGAGCTGGTATCGAGCAAAACCATGATGCGCATATTGTTGTTCACTCCGGTGTTGACAATGAAGCGTCTGCTGCACATATACAAGAACACATGGCACTTAAGTTCATGCTCCAGATGCAGAACGAGATGGGTATAGATTTAAGTCAGGTTGATCCAGATGACCAAGAAGCACAGAACATGCTGGCGTTAAAAGCTGCTGAGGCGATAACAGCACTTGGACTTGGTAATAATGTCGATGAGAACAAGCAACTTGACCCTAACGAGTTAATTAGAGCTGAAATCGAACAGAAGAGAGAAGAAAGCTTGATTAAGAAACAGATTGCAGATGATCAATTAGAAGCGGATACGTTTAAAACACAGCTGCACTTTGAAGAGACCAAGCAGAAGCTTAAACTTGAGAAAGAGAAAGCACTGCTTGAGGCTAAAATTGAAATGGAAAAATTAAGAAACAAATTCGGAGGATTTTAAATGAAAGACCATGAATATATCTTAAATGAGATTAACAAAAACATTAAGGATACGTTAGAAGCAATTGAGAATCGTATAGTTACTGGCGGCATATCCACAATGGAGGATTACAAGTTTAATCTAGGCATAAGATACGCACTGACAAAACTTAATGATTATATAAAACTAGTAAGCAGGGAGGACGGGATAAATGAGTAATATGTTTATGCAAGTAGATTTATCAGATAAAGATGAAATCGGTATCGATTTAGATAACTTTAATATAGAAGAAGAATTAAAGCTTTTTGAAGATTGTACTATTAAACCTACTGATATTTTAATTAGATTATACATTCAACCTAAAAAAACTAAAGGTGGTGTTTGGCTTGATAATACTAAGGATATTTTCCATGAGATAGTCGGTTATGTAGCTAAAATAGGTAAATGTGGCTTTAGCGGTGAGCGTTATAAGGACTGGGGTAATTGGTATAAAGTAGGTGATTGGATAGCGTTCCCAAGACATGCTGGTATTAGATATACTTATAAGAGATTACCTGTGTTCTCTATTGTTGATGACGCGCCAATGATGGTAGTACCAGACCCAAGATACGTGAAATAATAGGTAGTAAATGAAAGATAACACAAACTACGGCATCGATCCGAGCGACGATACAGCCGCGATCATGGCTGAGATTGAGAAAAATGTTCATGAAGAACAGGAAGCAGGTACTTTTGGGAAAGACAATACCAAAAAAGACTATGTCGACCCAAGAATCGATGGACTTGAGAATCTAGAAGACCTTGAGCAAGCTAATATTTCTGACGAGGAACAGGTAGAGGATAAAAAAGAAGCTAAAAAGGAAGCCAAGGAAGAAGAAACAGAGGAAGAGCCGAGCGAGGTTGATCTTCTTCGTGAAAAATATTATCAGGAAAAGAAAAAACGCAAAGGTGTTTATGCTGATCGTCAGAAATTGGAGCAGGAAAACGAAGAACTGAGAAAATATCTGCAAAATACGATAAGTTCCAATGCTGAACTATATAAAAATAACCTAGTTAGCGACCTTGAGAAGATAAAAGGGCTTAGAAAACAGGCTCTACTTGGTGAAGACCCTGATCTACTTATTGAAGCAGATGATTTGTACTATAAAGCATTAATGAAGCTTAACGAATTCGAAGCTAATTATAGTAGAAAGTCTGATAAAGACACAAAAGAAGCAGACGAATCTGAGGAAGAGAGCAAAGTTAAGTACGATACGTCTAAAATAGACGATGAAAGACTTGATAATGCCAAGGAGTGGTTAAATAATAGACCTGAGCTAGTTGAGGGTTCTAAAACTTACAATCCACGTGTTCAAAAAGCACTTTCTACCTTTATTGAAGAGTTTGACAGTGAACTTCGGAGGCAAGGAAGAGCTGATGACATTTTAAGTGATGATTATCTCGATGTTCTAGATGAATTTGTAGATACTATTAGGGTTGAGAAGCCTAAATCGGGTTACAAGACAGCAAGTGTCGGTAGTGTACGTAACAATTTCTCCAGTAGCGGCGGTAACAACAGTACTATTCAGGTAAAACTTGACTCATGGGAAAAGGATTATGCTAAAAATCTTGGTCTTAGCGAGAAAGAATACATGAAGTGGAAAATAGAAGATATTAAAGAAACAAGAAGAGGTAGATAAATGAAAAGCGATAGACATTCAAGAGGTTTAGAAACCAGAAAAGCAGAAAAAGACCCTGCTCGTGTTAAATATAACATGGACTATATTAGTTCAACAGATATCCCAGATAGTATAAAAAGAGACGGATTCGAGTATTTCTGGGAAAGACATAGCATTAGAGGGCAAAATGATTCAGCATTAGATGCGGCTCTTCGTAGAGGATGGAAACCTGTACCTATTGATAGAGATCCTCAAAGGTTTTGTGATATACTAGATCGTAACCCACTTTCTCGTAAATATATATGTCAAGGTGATGTTATATTACTTGAGAGAGAGATTGAGATCGGGGAAGCAGAAAAAGAGGGTAGAATTAATTTATCTAATGAAAGAGTAGTTACTTCACCCGCGTATAACTTTAAAAATGAAAACGTTAAAAGTCATTCAATAGGAACAGTGAGAAATTAAGATGGCGTACTATCCACCAAACGGCAGTTATGCTGAAATAGATATGAATGTTAATGTTTATTTGGATTATCCATATTCAGCCGATACTTCCAAGACTACTATCCAAGACCTTATGGGAGTCAAGGCTAGTGTAGCAGCTTTATCTTTGATATTACCTGACGCTACGGAAACAGGACCGGGGTTATCTATTGCATTTAGTAATATCGGGGCTAACGCAGTTAGTATCAAGTTAAATGACGGATTAACTCAATTAGTTAATCTAGCTGTCGGTGCTAGCTTAGCAGTAACGCTTAGTGATAGTACAACAGCCAATGGTGAGTGGTTAGTATTACCTCTTGGTAATGGTGTACCAGCTATTAGTACCTTTACAATTAATAGTCCTGATAATAGCATTAACATTACTAACGGGACTGTTAATAATCCTAGCGGAACAGTAGATATAGACGTACCTACTTTAATAAATAAAATAAACGAATTAGGAAATCTGACACAAGGTTTAGTTGTTATAAATAATAATGAAACAGATCCTTGGTACATAACATTGCTAGCAGGTGATGGTAATATAACAGTTACTAACGGCGATGGTTCTAGCTTTGGTGAACCTATTGTTATAAACTTGAATAATACAATAGATATAGATAGTATTACATCAGGTAATATTAGTATTGCTAGTAATCAGATAACAAATATATCTAACGACGAAGATATGATCGTAAATACCACGGGTACTTCACGTATTATATTAAACGGAGTTAGAATTGATAATAACGGGAACATTACCAACGTTAATAGTTTAAGTGCTACAACATCTTTTATCAGCCCTAATATTGCAAAGGCATGGTGTAGATTCACAAATACGTCAGGTACTATAGTTCTTACTTCCAGTTATAACGTAACAAGTATAGGTTATGATTCATTGACATATCAATACAGCATTAACTTTACTGACCCTTTAGGAACAACTGAATACGGAGTTTTTATAAGCTGTGCTAACAATAATAGTACCCCTCCTCTTCAAACTAGGGTCGGTTATGACGTGGTAAAAACAGAGGATCATGTAAACATAGTCCTAGCTGATTTATCAGGTGAAATGTTAAACGATTTTCCGGAAGGGGTGTCAGTAATGATTTATTCATTAAGTTAGTGTTTACTATTTGACAATAACTTAATGAATATGTAATAATACAAATTAATAATTCGCCTTAGCGGCTTTGAGTTAGTCTTCATCTCTGTAAAAAGACGTTCATATCGTACATCGAGGAAGTTTTACGACTTCATGGGTTCTTCTAGCCTGTCAAATAGATAAAATCAAAACAGAAATAAATAATTTAATTAATTTTAACTTTTAAGGTAAAATTTTATGGCGTATGGCGTAAACGCTCCCTTTGGTTTAAAGGCTTATAGTCATTTAAACGGCGGAGCTGACGATATTAGAACGAACAGTAATTACGTAATAGACGTTGTTACTGCTACAACATTAAATAAAGGTGATCCTGTAATTTTTGCTCCTGCTATAGATGATTCAGTTGTGGGTGCTTATTATAAAGGCGGTCAGTCCACTATTACTAGGTACACTCCAACTGTTGGTTTATTAGCAGCTAATAACCCAACAACTATTACAACCGCACCGCCTATAGTTGGGGTATTCCAAGGTTGTGAGTACTGGGTGAACGGAACTTATTACAATCAGGAATATTGGGTAGCCGGAACTCCTGCTACATCTGTTGTTAAAGCTTACGTAATAGATGATCCGAATGTTATCTGGGACGTACAATTAAGTACTTACCTAGGTTCAGATGTAGCAACACCTGAACAATTTCTAGTTCTTCCTTGTATGCAGCTTCAAAATGCTACATGGCCAAATACAGGCCACGCAGCGGCTAACCCTACTGCTGCTAACAGTGCTATAATTGGCTCTAACGTAGAACTACTAACAGGAAAAGGCCCTAGTGCAGGTAATGGTAATACAGGAAGCTTAACTACCGTTCAGACTTGGAACGGAGTAGCTGGAGTTGCAGGTACTTACGCAGATAACCCTATTATAGGGGGAGTAGGTTACAATCTCGGTGTTTCAACTTATTATGCGTGTCCGTCAATAGCAGGTACAGGTGATGCTGACCCTTCTGTTCCGGATGGTAGAAATGAATATGCTAGAACAGCAGCAAGAGGATTTAAAGTGTTAGGATTTACACCTAATCCGGCTAACGTTCCGGCTCTTTACGGGCAACCGGCTAACGGAACTGCCGGTACGTACTTCAATACTCCATTTTTAAATGTTATTGGTTTAATTAATAACCATGCGTTTAGACCGGGTATTGCTAGTGTAACTCCTGCTTAATAGTTAATGAAATACAAAGAGGTTAAAATAAATGATTAATACCGCATCGATATATCCATTACTAAGACCAGGGGTGAAAGCAGTTATCGGTAACTACGACACATATCCTGATCAATGGAAAAAAGTTTTTACAACTCATACTTCAGATAAGAAAATCGAGTTTGAAGATGAGTTTAAATCACTAGGTATAGCACAAATCAAGAATGAAGGAGCAGCTATTGCTCAGGATTCCATGAGTGTGCGTTACCAAACTTCATACCTACATACTACTTATGGATTAAGTTTTTCCATAACTGATGAAGCGATGAAGGATAACCTTTATAAGTCTCAGTTCCCTCAGCACTTAATAGCTCTTAGAAACTCACTAAGAGCGGCTAAGTCTCAGGTAGCAGCTAACGTTTTCAACTTAGGAAACGTTACGTTAACTAGTGATGGTGTACCTTTCTTCTCTAATAACCACCCACTTGACAATGGTGGCACTAACTCTAACTTAGGTAACGTTGCATTAAGTGAGGTTGGTATTCAGAATGCTATTATAGCTATTCAGCAATTTAAGCAATTAAGCGGAATATTGACTCAAACAATGCCTAAAATCCTAGCAGTAGGTCCGGCCAATCAGTTTGCAGCTAGTGTTATTACAGGAAGCCAATTTAGGACTTCTGTTAATAGTGTTAACAATAACGAATTCGCAGGTGTTAACGATATTAACGCTATTTACACCGATAGCTATTTACCCGGTGGCTATACTGTTAATAACTATATTACTTCACCTACTTTTTCAGCTATCGTAACTGATGCTGAAAGAGGGCTTATTCACTATGAAAGAGATAAGCTTGAGGCTTGGAGCTGGGTTGATAATGCTACTCGTGATATGTGGTTTGCTGCTAAAGAAAGATTCTCTTTCGGAGTAACAAACTGGCGTTGTGCTTATGCGTTAAATATGTAAGGAGGTAACAAATGGCTTCACACAGTAGACCACTTGCTAACATTCTTTGTAAGGGCACTAAAAAAAGTGCCCCGAAAAAGGATATGGGCGATAAAGGTACGATGAAAAAAGACATGATGCAAATGAGCATGATGAAGAAAACTATGAAGGATAAAAAATCTAAATGAACGGCTTTAAAAAAACAGCAAGAATAGCTGGAACTTTGAACGGCACAGTTACATTTCCAACTGTAACAGAAGGATTATTGCCTTTACCATCAAGAATTTTAAATTTTAATCTTGGTTATGGTACAGCAATTAGTTTTACTTGTTTACAAGATATGAGTAATGTTTCTTTAACTGTAACAGGTAAGTTTAATAATATACCTGTTACAGAAACATTTGTAGGACCTAATAATAGTTCTGTATCAACTAAGTATTATTATGACACACTAATAAGTATTAGCGCTTCTGCTAGTAACGCTAATGACTTATATATGACAATCGACTATAGCTCTATTGTAGTATTAGATAACTATGACGTAAATACAGTTAATAATTATAATTTAAACAAATTTTCAATTTTAGCTAGTTCATTAAGCGTAAATAGTGAAGGATGGGGACAAGCTAACTATTTTGTTTATGGTGTAAACGGAACTAGACCTAGTTTAATAACAACTGAAATGATTAACCCTAATATTGTATTTCAACCTGTCGAACCATTTGAGTTTGAAAGAGCTTATCCTTCTGTTCCTTATTTTTATTTTATAAATCCGGTTGGTTATTACATAACACAGAATGATTTGCAAAATGGTTATATAGTAACTACTGAATACCCTTTTGATTCAATTATAGTAGCTATATCTAACAATATATTACAAACACCTTCTATAATAGAAATAGTACAGAGTTAAATATTTAATAGTAGTTAAATAATGGCAATCGTATCAGGTACTTATAATTTTCAATCACTTGAAAATGATGATCTTATTCTTGAATGCTTTGAGAGGATAGGTTTCGCCGGTGATCAACTCGTACCTGTTCAAATAAATTCAGCTCGAAGAAGCTTGAATTTTCTATTACTTGATTGGATTAGCAAGAGTATTAACCTTTGGACAATAAATAAATTGTATTTACCTTTAAATACGGGGCAATCCAAATATACATTGGCTACTTCTATAACGGATATACTGGAAGTATTACAAAGAACATTTACAAGACAATTAAATGGAACAGCACAATCAAATACAGCTGACACTTATGATAATGGTGGCGGGGGTAATCCTTTATTTGCTTTTGACAATAACTTTTCAACCTCATGTACTCAAAACGTTGTTGACGGCAATATTTCTTATACGTATGGAGCGGGTGTATCTCAATCAATCACGTTTATAGGCGTTAGAACAAATGTATCGGGTAATTATAATTTAGTTGTTGAATATTCTAATGATAACGTTACATGGTTGCCTTTAAACGTTGATTGGACTCATCCTTACTTTTATCAAACAGGACTAACCAGGTGGGCAGATGTGATAACACCTGTATCTGCTATAACATATAGAGTTAGAGAGATCGGAGGTGCTACTTTAAATATACAGGAAATATATTTTGGTAATACTACAATTGACTTAAAAATTACTCCTGTTAGTCGTGACACATATCTGTCATATTCACAAAAATACCTACAGGGAAGACCCAGTACTTATTATTTTGATAAGTCGTTAGTACCAAACATAAACATATGGCCGACTCCGACATCTGATTATCTTGTTCTTCAATATAGTTATATAAGAACAATGTATGATGCAGGTGAGTTTTATAATACAACGTCAGTACCGGCTCGTATGTACCCTGCTCTTGCAGCAGGCCTTACATGGATGCTCTCTGTTAAGTATAAACCCGAGATGTCAGATAACTTTAAGGCTCAATACGATGAAGTATTTACGCTTGCAACGGCTAACGATAGTGAAAACGTTGACATGACAATAGGATATGATTTGAATAGTTATTATGAGAATTGAAAAAAGACGATATCAGTGCGACCGAAGCTGGAAAATGTATGAAGAACTACACAAACAGTTTGAGTGGGCAGGTAATCAGAAAGTATGGACGGGTCTTTGGGTAGGTCTTGATGAGCTTGATAAACCTAATGAGCAGCTCAGAACTCCTTTAGTAAAAGATGACCCTAAACCCGTACCAAATCCAAGACCTTTTACAACAGGATCTTTGGTTAATGATTAGGTTTAAGTATGTTCTTACTAACTATATGTAGACTCCTTATCTCACCTTTTCATCATATTTGCCATAGAGTTATGTTTTATTATGAAAGAGATATAGCTGCTAAAATTTATAATTCGACCAAAACTGTTGTTCACAATGAAAATAACTATGACTGCTGTTTTAAATGTTGTGATGAACAAACAGAAGAAAATACAAGTTTATTAGGTAGTATATTAGATGTCTGACCCATACACTCTTAGAATATTAGAATTAGACGGAGGAGGGGAAAGAGGTTATCTTTCTCTTAATTTTTTATCCTTATTTGTTCAACAATGGGGTATTAATCCTAATGAGCTATGGAAATACTTTGACGTGATATGCGGAACGTCTATCGGCGGTATGATGGCATTAGCGTTAGCTATCGGTAAGAGTACAGATGATTTAGCTCCTTTATTTACCACTCAAGGTAAGCTTATTTTTAGTACAAACGGCACTCCTTCAAATAGAGCTACCACTGTTGATAAATTATATTCGATAGGCGTTTCAGGTGTTCCCTTTTATGGAACAGATACAGGAACAGGATATGGTTCAGCTTTACTTACTTCTCAGATTCAAAGTATTTTTGGATCAATGACAATGCAGGATTTGTTGACAAACAGTATTATTCCTACATATAAAGTAGAATTTAGAGACGGAACTACAAATATCGATACAGGAACTTATACACTATGTTCAAACGTTAACTATCCTGATTTCGTTGGACAGAATGAACTTATAAGTAATGTTGCTTTAGTTACTTCTGCTGCTCCTTTTTATTTACCTTCTATTGTTTTAAACGGAATATCTACCGGAACTTTAAATGGAAGATATATTGATGGGGGTGTTTACCAAAATAACCCTTCTTCTTTCGGTAGGAATTTAGCAACAATATTAAAGCCCACAGCAAATAGATGTTGTGTTTTATCCATAGGAACAGGACTCGGTGAGATGGGTTTTGACGATGATGCGCCAACTACATTATTAGGAGCATCACCTGACCCTGTTATAAGTATTACCAACTTATTCTCACTTTTTGATATAGCAGGAACAGGGGGTCAAGAGTCGGTTTCCAAGAATTTGTATCTTGAAGCTACTTATAGTCTTAATAATTTGTATTATTACAGATTCCAGCCAAACCTCGATATTAATCTCGATACTGAACTTGATAATACTACAGATGAAATATTAGATTATTATGTAACAACTGCAACAAACTGGTATAATGATGATATTGATAATATCACAACTTTTTTAGGTCATTTAACAGCGTGAAAATCAAATTTGATATACTTCATAATTTTATATCACCTGTAACGGGTAGAGTTTTAGCCGACTATAATTACACTTTAGTTGGTAACAGACAGGGAATAGCTACTCCATCCCCTGCTTTAATTGATTTAAGACTGGATTTAATAAATTTAAGACGAGATTATACTGTTTGTAGCTCAGCTTCATTTATTATTGGTTTTCCAAACTCTCAATTACCTAATGCTCAGGTGTTAAATAGTCTAGCAGACGGTATTTTATATAATACAGCAGGTATTGTTAGTACAACCGGTGTAATACCGCCTTCTTCTCTTCCTAATTTGACAAAAGGTAACCTTTGGATAGGTGATGATAATAATAGACCTAAGGAAACTGTTATATTACCTTTAGCTAACATGGCTAATTTAGCTGAAAATAAACTATGGCTTGGTAATAGTAGCGGAAGACCTGCTGCTGTAAGTACTATTAAAACAGGAAACTTACCGGGACTTGATCATCACCATCTTTGGTTAGGTAACGGAAGCAATAGACCGGAAGCTAAAAGCCAAATAGATGAGAGTAATTTACCAGATCTAGGTGTTTATGTAGGTATTGAACATCCAACTATTGAAGGTAGAGGTAAAATATGGAGAGGGACTGTAACATATGATGAGTTTCTTATTCCTTCATATGGTACTGAGAAATCAGATGATTTAAGCTTACTTGAAATTGATGTTGACGAATTAGAAGTAGAAGTAGATGCTATAGAACTTGAAATAACAGCTCTACAAGGGGAAATAGCTGTTTTACAGGGTGAAATAAGCGTTTTACAAGGTCAAATAGCAGCTTTGGATGCAGCTGTTGCTGCCCTTCAAACACAAATAGCTATTATTGATAAGCAAATTGTTGATTTAAATAATAGGATTGATAACTTAAGACTTAATACTATTCCTGCTGACGGTGATGTTTCCTTTTATAATTATAAGTTAATAAATCTTGCAAATCCAGTTGCTCCTACTGATGGGGTTAATCTACAAACATTGGAATCAGCTATCAGTAGTGCTACAAACATAACTTTAACAGGTTTCGTTGAAGGTGGACCACCGGTAAGTGGTGTAATAGAGACAATAAGAACCCCTGGCGATCTTGATATGACAGGGGATAGAGTTAAGAATTTACAACAAAATCCTGAAGAAGACTTTGATGCAGTTAGTTTTACGTTTCTTTGGGATTTAATGCACGATAGGGTAGAAATATTATGGCCATGAGCAATATAACGGTATCAGGTTTAACACCTGCATTATCAATATTAGGGGACACACAGCAGTTTAATTATAATCAACCTGCTTCTTCGTTTCAATTACAAAATTTATTTGTTCCGACAAGTGTTATAACACCTCAAACTAGTTTTGAGTTTCGCAATAATACTTTGTCCGGTTTTAGATGGGTACATACAACTAATACAACAGATACTATAGGTAAATTAACAATTCAAAGTTATGTTGGAGCAAGTCCTACAGGGTTTGATTTTATCACTTTCAATAATGATAATACAATAACTTTTAATGTACCTATAACAATTCCTCCTGTTATTGGTGTTCAAGGCTCTAGTGAGACAATCTCATATAGTGCTTTGTCAGCTCAACCTGCGTCTTTCAATATTCTTAATAATTTTATTCCTGTCAATCCAGGTGAGTCTTCTTTAACCGAACTTAATTTTGTAAACTCTAATAACTATAAGTATCAGTTTTTACAGGATACTCCTTATTTAAACACTGAATACGGAACTTTTAACTTTAATTTGATTAACAATTTAGGATCAGTTCAGAACGTATTTACTGTTGAAAACACAGGTGGAACGGATACAACTGTTACTTTTGCAAATGACGTACCATTACTTGTACCTGCTCCAGTATTGGATCAACAAGCCGCAAATAAAGGTTATGTGGACGCTATTGCTGCCGGTTTTAGTTTTAGAGCTCCTTGTTACGCAGCTACTACAGCTAATTTAACGGGTACTTATAGCAATGGTACATCAGGAGTAGGTGCTACACTTACTAATTCAGGTGCTTTAGCTGCATTAGTGATTGATGATGAAGCTGTTAGCGTTAATGATAGGATTCTTGTTAAAGATCAAACCACTCAATATGAAAATGGTATATACGTTGTAACAGTTGTCGGTGATGGTTCAACAGCATGGGTATTAACTCGTTCTACTGATTATGACACTGATATTGAAATACATCCGGGGACAATTATACCCGTTGAAGTAGGTACTATAAACTATACTACTATTTGGCTTGAGACACTTGTTGTTACAACAGTTGGAACAGACCCTATAAGTTTTATAAAATTTGCATACGGGCCTTCTAGTTTCTTACAAGTACTTAATAATTTATCTGATGTTGATGACGTTCCTACATCAAGAGCTAATTTAGGTTTAACTAACGTAGCTATTCAAAACGTTACAAATAACTCAGTTTTAATAGGCGGAGCTAGTGATTCCATTGTAAGCTTAGGAGTACCTGCTACTGCTAACAGATTATTCATATCAGGTGCATCAACTATTCCTAGCTGGTCAAATATTACGTTAAAAAACGTAACTAATAATATATTTTTAGGTATAAACGCAGGTAATGCTAATACTACCGGTAATAACAATCATTGTTTCGGTATTGATTCTTTATTAAATAATACCGGAGGTAGTGATAACGTTGCTTTCGGATTAGAAACATTACGTAATAACTTAACAGGTAATGGTAATTCAGCTTTTGGGACACAAAGTCTTTTTTATAACACTAATAATTTCAATTCAGCATTCGGTTACCAATCTTTACAATTTAATACATCAGGAACAGCTAATAGTGCTTTTGGATATCAAGCTTTTAACTCAAATACAATAGGAACAAATACTTGTGCTTTTGGTTATCAAAGTTTGTATTTAAATACAAACGGAGATCACAATTCTGCATATGGCTATCAATCTCTTTATAATAACTTAGGAGGTAGTTTTAATTCAGGAATAGGTTACCAGTCATTATATGCTAATACAACAGGAAGTAATAATGTTGCTGTTGGTGATCGAGCATTATATTCAGCGACAACAGCTAGTAATAACTGTTCTTTAGGTTATCACAGTATGTACTCTAATTTAACAGGAGCTAATAACTCAGCTTTTGGTAAAGATTGTTTATACACTAATACATCAGGAGCAAATATATCAGCTTTTGGTTATCAATCTCTTTATAATAATACAACAGGTGCTAACAATTCGGCTTTTGGTTATCAAAGTAATTTTAGTAACACTAACGGAGCTGCTAATTGCTCTTTTGGTTATCAATCTTTATTCGCAAATACTTTGGGTGATGATAACTGTGCATATGGTATTAATTCATTAAAAGCAAATACGAATGGTAGTTATAATACAGCAAACGGGTCAAACGCATTAAATAGTAATACAAACGGAAGTTATAACTCAGCCTTTGGTGCTGAAAGTTTATTTTTTAACATTTCTAACGATAATTCAGCTTTTGGTTATCAAGCTATGTTTACAAATACAAATGGGACAAGTAACTCAGCTTTCGGTAACCAATCTTTATATTCTAACACAACAGGTAATGATAATTGCTCTTTTGGCAATCAATCCCTTTATTCAAATACCATAGGTGGTAATAATAGTTCTTTTGGTTACAGGTCTTTATATAATAATATCAGTGGAACTGGTAATTGTGCTTTCGGTTATCAAACATTACAATCAAATACATCTGGAACAAGTAATAACGCTTTCGGTTTACAATGTTTAACTAGTAATACAACAGGTGCTTTTAATTGTGGTTATGGATTAGAAAGTCTTATTTTAAATACAACGGGTAGTAATAATGCTGCTTATGGGGTAAATTCTTTAAGTTCTAATAATACAGGAGGAAGTAATTCAGCTTTTGGTTTTAGTTCTCTTGCTAATAATTTATCTTCTTCAAATAATTGCGCTTTTGGTTATCAGTCTTTATATAATAATGAAAGCGGTACAAACAACTCAGCTTTCGGTACATTGAGTTTATATTCCAATATATCCGGTAGTAATAGTTCTTCTTTTGGTTATCAGTCTTTATATAATAACTTAACTGGTAGTATATCTTCTTTCGGTTACCAGTCTTTATTTGCCAATACTACTGGTACAAACAATTCAGCTTTCGGGCATCAAGCCCTTTATAGTAATACAACAGGTGTAACAAATAACTCTTTTGGATGGCAAGCATTATATAATAATACTACTGCTAGTAATAACAATGCCTTTGGATATAGAGCTTTGTATGCTAATACGACAGGACAGGCTAACTCAGCTTTTGGACATAATACTTTAGTTACAAATACAACAGGTAACTATAACTTAGCTATCGGTTATCAAACTCTTTATGCAAACACAACAGGTTCTAACAACGTTGCTGTTGGTTTTAATACATTAAATAACAACACAACAGCTAACAATAACACGGCTATCGGTTATCATTCAATGGGGGCAAATACAACTGGTTATAATAACACAGCTGTTGGTTATCGTTCTTTATTTTCAAATACAACTGGTTATTCCAATTCATCTTTCGGTTTAGAATCTCTATATAGTAATACGATAGGTTATATTAACTTAGCTATAGGTACAAAAAGCTTACATACTAATACAACAGGTAATTACAATCTTGCTATAGGCGAAGAGGCGTTGCAAGGTAATACGACAGGTAGTGGTAACTTAGCTACTGGTTGGCAATCTATGTATAGTAATAGTACGGGTGCTAATAACTCAGCTTACGGTATTCAATCCTTGTATTCTAATATAAGCGGTGGAAATAATTGTGCTTTTGGGTTCAACTCACTTTATAGTAATAACATCGGAACAAATAACTCAGCATTTGGTATAGATAGTTTAAACAATAATGATACAGGAAGTAATAATAGTAGTTTTGGTATGAACTCTATGTATTCCAATGTAACGGGGGTAAGTAACTCAGCTTTTGGGTACGAATCTTTGTTTAGTAATGTAAATGGTACATTTAATACAACAATTGGTCGTGAATCTTTATATTATAATACTTCCGGTAGTTATAATACAGCTATAGGTTATAAAGCTCTTTTTGGTAATGAAACAGGTATTAAAAATATTGCTATAGGTAGTGGTGCAAATGTTAGTGATGTTAACCTCACTAATGCAATAGCAATAGGTAGTGATGTAATAGTAGAGAACAGTAATACTTGTAACATAGGTATAGAAAATACAAATTTAATAGTTGGTTATGGAACTGGTGATATAATAGCTGGTAATATAATAGACAATCCACCTGCCGTATCTTATGGTTACTTTAATAATTCAGAAGGCTTAATAACAGATGGTTTAACAGGTTTTTATCCTGTTAAATTATTGAATTTAAACCCTGATTATATTACTCATTTTCACACTGATTACCCTTTTTCAGGTGAGGCAACACGTATGGTATATGATTTGGATAAAAACATTAAAGTTCAGATTAATGTGTCTATTGTTAGTTATCATACTTCTTCAAGTGCTTATCAAAGGTATGCTTTAGCTAAGAATGGAATTGTAAGTAATACGTTAAGAAACTATAATTACGGAGGTAATAACTATGCTTATTTAAGTTTAAATGGTATAATTAATATCTCAAAAGATGATCAGATTGAATTATTTTATAGCGCTAACAATAGTTCAGGAGGGGCTATTAGCGGCACTTTAACTGCAAAAAACATACATATAACAATTTCTTATATTGGTGTAGTATAAACTTAAATTTTAAAGAGGATAAAATGAATAACGAACAGATTAAAAATTTAATTTCTGAGCAAAAAAGAAAAGCTAATACTATTAATAATTTAGCTATTGATTGGGAAAATACTAAAATAATACTTAATCAGATTGTAAATTCTTCAAATAAAGATACACAAGAGTTTAAAGATGCTTGTGAGCTAGCTAATAGTCTTTGTGAAGATATGAAAATTAGTATTGAAGAAGTAAAAAATACTATTTGTAGGTAAATATTAATGGGGGCATTTATTAATTATGAACCTTTACCTTTTGCTAATTTAAGTAATCAGCAAACGACTTTAGTAGGTACGGATTCAGTAAATTACCCTCATACTTTAATTATCAATGGTATTTCATTAGTTAATTTAGGTAATCAGTCTATAAGGTTTAATTTAAAAAAGAACAGGGTGCAAACCAGTCCTGTCAGCATATTCAAAGTTAAGGAATTTGAAGTTAAGGCTTATCAGACTGTAGATGTGATAGCTTATTTTGATATGCAGCTAATACTTAAATATAGTAATACTAATCCTATTGTAACTGAAAACCTGGTTTGTTTTTCAAATAGCCCTAGTCAGTTATTTGATTGTGAAATAACATTTAGTGTACTTAATGAAACACCTTTAAACTTTTAGATTATGAGTAAATACATACAGGACATGCTTGATCGTCAGGCATATATTGACCAGAATATGCAGAAGAAATCACCTTTTGATGAAGGGGTTATGAGAGCCGTTACAAGCGCCAAGCAATCTTTGGCTCTCGATGAAGATCAATCAGATAGAGCTACCCGCAGCGGGCTATATGGATTTAGTGAAGCATTAAACCGAGATAACGAAACTGAAGCTAGAGGTTT
>JACCDN010249518.1_pt1 | contig 56669 bp, 55 predicted proteins | sample 7441691 | NCBI WGS metagenome assembly JACCDN01 (sample SAMN15323439, study PRJNA562643) | freshwater metagenome | isolation source: river surface water | place: USA:Blue River Watershed | collected 2017-08-16 | reverse complement strand
GGCTCGGCCATGCAAATGGGCTTGGCCTTTGCGGGCTTGGTGGTGGTGGGTGCCATGGCCATGATCATGTATGAGCTGTTTAGCTGGGTGGAGAAACACACCACCGCTTGGGCGCATCGAGGTTCTCAGAATCACTGAGTTTTCCACGCCTCAAAAGCCGCTTTTCAAGCGGCTTTTTTTACATCTTTTGATTTCATTAAAAACACTAACTTCTTCGAATATATAGTTTTATTTCGATAAATTCACGGAATTTACGAATATCATCAGAGTCACTTTCGCCCGGCTCAGCCCTCTTCTGGTTGGCCGGATTTTCTTTATTTCAGGCGATTCACATGGCATCTTCTACTGAACACACACCTGAGGCGCAAGACACCGGCCCCTCTTCCACAGACAAACTTTTTTTGATGTTTTTGGTTGTCATCGTTGCAGCCGTGACATGGCTTGGTGTTGTCAACTACCAAGAAGCACTCAAGGTAGAGGATGCCAAAAGCAACGGCGAAGGTTGGGTCGCGTGGCTGACCGAGGCAGGCACCACACGATTTGAAGCCGACACCAAACTCACAGCTTGTAAGGGTGGCACCAAGGCAGCGGCAGACGCCAAAGCGGGCGACCCTGGCACTTGGGGCGCTTGCTTGGCCTACATCTTGGCAGACACTGATTTGAAAGAACAAGTCAACACATTTTTCAACAAGCCGCCCCATTTTGTCGCCGCGTGCGATCCGAAAGACCGCACATTGATGGGAGCCATCTTGCTAGAAGACTTGATGCCTACGCCGCCCGGATCGGCCACACCTTTTGTGGCATCACAACTGCTAGAAACCGACAGCATTGACTACAAGATGCAATTGCGCCTTTCTGTATGTGACAAGGGTGGCTATGCCATCAAAGTTGCCGACTTTGAATTCTGAGGTCTGACATGCAAACACAATCTAAACACGACAAATTCCTAGAAGACCTCGACGTCAAGGCCATCTTGGGCCAAGACCAAGAAGCCAATATTGACCGCAATTTGCCGATGCGCAAGTGGCTCTACTCTTGGCTACTGGACCCCAATATTCCTGGCAACTTCCAAAAAGAGTTGGACAAGTGGATCAGTTATCTGATCATCATCAACTTGTTCACACTGATGTTCGAACATGTCCCAGCGGTGTTCGAACCCTACCGCACATGGTTTGAATTCTTTGATATTTTTTCAGTCGCCGTATTCACGATTGAATATGTGCTTCGCTTGTACTTAGCACCTGAAGATGAGGAATTCAAAGCTCGCAAAAACGCGCGCTTGGCCTTTGTGACCAGCCCATTCGCAATCATCGACTTCTTGGCGGTTGCACCGTTCTATCTGCAAGCGTTCATTCCGATTGACTTGCGCGTGTTGCGATTCCTGCGACTCTTGCGAATCATGAAGTTGTTCCGCGTCTTGATCCCTGCCATTGCAGAATTCAAAGAACTGAACAAAAACCGCACGTTCCGTCAAAAGGTCCATGCCTTGGTATTCCCTAGCCAATATGGCGGCACCATGCAGCACATCTTTGAAGTGTTCATTGGCGTGTGGGTGATTTTGTCGGTCTTGGCTGTGATCTTGGAATCAGTCAAAAGCATCAACTACATCTTGCATCTGCAGTTTGTGATTTTGGATGCCGTGGCTGTGGCCATCTTTACCGTCGAGTACTGCATGCGTATCTACTCGTGCGTGGAAGAGCCTGGCTACAAGGGCGCCTTCCTCGGGCGTTTCCGACAAGCCAAAAACCCGTCCACTTTCATCGACTTTTTGGCGATCTTGCCCTTCTTCTTAGAAGTGTTCTTGCATCACCTCATCGACTTGCGCTTCTTGCGAGTGTTCCGTTTGGCGCGATTGCTCAAACTCACACGCGGTAGCGATGCGACGGCCGTATTGGTAAAAGTGGTGGTGCGCGAATGGCCTGTCATGGGGGCTGCCACCTTCATCATGATGTTGTTGTTGGTGTTGACTGCCAGCTTGGGTTACTTGTTTGAATACGATGCTCAACCCGAAAAGTTTGAGAACATTCCCACCTCCATCTATTGGGCGGTGATCACATTGGCCTCCGTCGGTTATGGCGATATTTCACCTGTGACTCCCATGGGCCGTGCGATGACCAGCATCTTGGCCTTGTTAGGCATTGGTATTTTTGCAATCCCCGCCGCGCTATTGGCTTCGGCCTTCAGCGACGAACTGGTGAAGGAACGCGACCAACTCAAAGCCAATTTGTTCTCGATCTTGAAAGACGGGCACATCAGTGAATCAGAAGCGGCCCTCATTCGTGCGGAAGCCAAACGACTTCACTTGACCGTGGAAGAGGTCAACAAACTGATTGAGGTCGTGATCAAAGAGCATGAGTTGGAAGAGCGCAATCCATTGCCGATTCACAAAATTGCTGAAAACCCAGCTTTGGCTGTGGAGCACTACAAAGTTTTGTTGGGTCAAATTCGTCAACTGGGAGTTCAAGTGGACAACACCAAGTTTGATGAAGCAGCACACGCTGGTGAACGCTTGTCTGCCAACGAGTACGCCTTGTGGCAAAAAATTCAAGGCAAGGCCTAACTCCAACTGAGCGACTGCCGATCGGCAGTCGCTTCTTTGCTACGTTTGTTTGATTAGATTTTTCAATGACTGCAGGTTTCAAAACCACACTGATGGAAATTTTGGACGGCTCGCCAAAGCACACGGCCAGCCGTTATGTAGAGTGGCTCATCACACTGGTGGTGCTGATCAACTGTTCAGCGGTCATTCTCGATTCCGTCCCCGAAATCCACGCCGAGTTCAAAGAGTTTTTTCATGAGTTGGAATTTTGGAGCGTGATGTTTTTCACCATCGAATACGTCGCGCGCGTCTGGTCATTAGGGGCTAAATACAGCCCAGAAAAAGGTGGTGCATGGAAGGGGCGATTCCAGTACATGCTCAGTCCCTTTGGATTGGTGGATTTTTTCGCCACCATGCCTCACTACTTGCATATGTTCTTCCCCGCACTCGATTTGCGAATTTTGCGGGTGTTGCGTTTGCTGCGAATTTTGAAGCTTTCGAAATACAACACGGCATTGCAAGATTTGTTTCATGCAGTGCACTCAGAACGACAAGCTTTTGGCTCAGCCGTGTTCCTATTAACCATCGCCACGATCGTGTCAGCGTCGTTGATGCACTTTGCCGAAGGCCATCAGCAACCCGAATTTTTTGGAACGATTCCTCACTCGATTTACTGGGCCATCGTCACCATCACCTCTGGGTATGGCAACGTGGAACCACTCACCAAAGCCGGTGAAGCCATTGCGCTCATCACAGGGTTCTTAGGCGTGTGTATGGCGGCCATCATGACGGGTATCGTCGCATCCGCTTTCTCCAACCAAGTGGCACGCAAGAAGGCCGCCTTTGAAGCCCAACTGCGAGAGGTTTTCAAAGATGGCAACATGTCTGAAGAAGAGCAAGAAACGCTCAAACGCTTGCAAGCTCATTACCGACTGACCGATGAGCAAGTTGAAGCCATGATGTTGCGCGCAAAAAATAAATCTTCTGCTGCCGAGTGAGTGTTGCCATGACCACAGCAATTCAAAATTTATCGACCTACCAACGCATCAAGCGCCGCACTTTCGAAATCATGGAAGGCGAAGTGCCTGACAAGTACAGCCACTTCGTAGAAGTCTTCATTGCTTTACTGGTCGTGGCCAACGTGATTGGCATCATCTTGGAGTCGGTGCCTGAAATTCATGAGGCTTTCGTGTATGAATTTCATGCATTCGATGTATTCAGTGTTGCCGTGTTTTCTATCGAATTTGTTCTGCGCGTATGGTCTTACAGCGAGAAATACATCCACAGTGGCGGCACGGCCTGGGATGGACGCAAAGAGTATGTCTTCAGCTTTTACGGCATCATCGACTTCGTGAGTACCGTACCGTTTTATTTGCAACTGCTCTTCCCAGGCGCAGACTTGCGCGTATTGCGCATGTTCCGCCTGATGCGAATTTTCAAACTCTCACGCTACAACAGTGCGTTTGAAGACATGGTGGCGGCTGTCAAAGCAGAGAAAGACTCTTTCTCCTCAGCGGTGTTTCTGCTGTTCATCAGCTGCTTGTTATTTTCCTCACTGATTTACATCATTGAAGGTCATGTCCAACCCGAGGTGTTCCCTTCCATTCCTGCTGCGATGCATTGGTTTGTCATCACCATCATCGCCGGCTGGGGGAACGTAGACCCTGTCACGTTCGTCGGCTCTATCTTGGTCATCTTGACTCAGGTGTTGTCTATTGCACTGGCAGCTATCTTGACCGGTGTGGTGGCAACCGCCTACACCGCCCAAGTTGAACGTCGACAAGCTTTGTATGAAATGGAAGTTCGTACAGCACTGGCCGACGGCATCATGACCGAGGAAGAGCATGCCAAGCTCAAGTTCATGCAAGCCAAGCTTGGCATGTCTGATGAACAAGTGGAAGCCATCAAACACCAGATGGAAGAAGAGAAACACATCTCTGCTGCCAATAAACAATAATGAGGCTTGCACTTTCAGGAGTCTAATCATGGACAACGGCGCTTACGCAAAATACAAACAAGAAAATCCAGACGTTTACACACCACTGTCGACTTATGAATACGTGGATCAATTCGTACATCAACTCACAAATGCAGAGCTGGTGGTGTGCGTGGTGGTGGTGGTACTGGCTGTGTTTGCCATCATCAAGCTCTTCACCAAGAAAAAGCATCAAGATAAATCATCCGATGACCACTCTGTTTAATCAGGACACCCCATGAGCGAAGTTCCAGAAACCGAATTACCCGAACACGGCAACGACCCTTTCCGCACACGCTGCGCCATGCTGGTATCGGCTTTGGCCATGTGCTTGGCCATCGCGAGCTTGGGTGGTAACAATGCGGCCAAAGAAAGCATGAGCCACAACATCTTGGCTTCTAACGCGTATGCGTTCTACCAAGCCAAGAACATTCGTCAAACCGACTACAAAATTGCTGCTGATGACTTGCGCATTCAACTCGCCAACGAGAAGTTGACGCCTGCCGCCAAAGCAATTGCCGAGAAAAAACTCGAAGGCTACGAAAAAAATATCGCCCGCTATGAGTCTGAACCAGAAACGGGTGATGGCAAAAAAGAGCTGATGGAAAGAGCCAAAGAACACGAACACGAGCGCGACATTGCTTTACGTCAAGACCCTTGGTTTGACTACGCAGAAGCCTTGCTCCAAATTGCGATTGTGCTGACATCTGTTGCTATCTTGACGGGCGCGCAAGTTTTGTTCTGGGTGCCATGCGCTTTGGGCTTACTGGGGATTCTCTCGACCATCAATGGTTTCCTTCTGTTTGTATAAAGTCACTTGATCTACCTCAAAGGCCCCTAAATGGGGTCTTTTTTATTCATACCAAAACCTCTCAGTGCGAGAAAATCGGACCATGACCGAACACACTCAAAAGCCCGCCACCTCCGTCCTCGTACTGATCTACAAGTGGTTCTTTGATCCCGATTACAAGCGCGGGTTCAACTACACAGTCGAACGGTTCATCGCGTTTCTGATCGTTGCCAGTGTGCTGGCTGTGCTGATTGAAAACACGCCAGAGATTTACAACAGTTATGCCGGCATGTTCCACTGGTTTGACGTTGTCACAGTTGGCATCTTCACACTCGAGTATGTGTTGCGACTGGCCACGGCGCATTTGCACCCAGATTTTTCGGGCAAGCGTTTCCCTCGCTTACGGTATGCCTTTAGCTTTTATGCATTGATCGATCTGATTGCCATTGCACCGTTTTATTTCGCACGCTTTGTCGAAGTGGATGTTGAAATGTTGCGCGTTTTGCGAGTCATGCGGTTGGCGCGGATGTTCAAGTTGTCTCGTCAAATCATTCCCGCATGGAAAGAATTCCAAGAACTGAACCAAGGCAGAAGTTTTCGTGCCAAGGTGTTTGCAGCGCTTGAACCCACGGGGCATTCAGGTCGCTTACACACTTACCTAGACAACTTCATTGTGTTTTGGGTCGCACTGTCTATCACTTGCGTCGTATTTGAAACAGTCGCATCGGTTCATGTGTTGTTTGCAACAGAGTTTTACGTCATTGACGTGATGGCCTTCACCATCTTCACCATTGAATACATCGCACGCGTATATGCTGCGCCTGAAAACCCCAAATATCGACACCGTATTGCACGGTGGGCGCACATCCGCTCAGGGCAAGCCATCATCGACTTGTTGGCGATCTTGCCATTCATGTTGGAAAGCCTCTTCAGCCAACATCTAGACCTGCGGTTCTTGCGAGTCTTCCGTCTCATGCGGATGCTCAAACTCACGCGCTACACCTCTGCCATGGAAACGCTGTACAAAGTGGTTCTGCGTGAATGGCAAGTCATTTTTGCCTCGGTATTTGTGATGATGTTGTTGGTGGTTCTGACCGCCAGCTTGGGTTATTTGTTTGAACACCCAGCACAACCCGACAAGTTTGAGAATATTCCTCAGTCTATTTATTGGGCTGTGGTCACACTCGCCTCGGTGGGATATGGCGACATCTCCCCCATCACCCCTATGGGACGTGCACTCACGGTGATTTTGGCGCTGGTCGGCATTGGTATTTTTGCCATTCCTGCAGGCTTGCTGGCCTCAGCCTTTACCGATCAGTTGCGGATTGACCGCGACGCTTTCAAACAACGCTTGATGTCGGCATTTCAAGATGGTTTGCTCAATGGTGCTGAGCGAGAAATGATCGCAGCAGAGGCCGAACGCCTGCATTTGTCACACGAGGAAGTGAAACGACTCACCGAGGAAGCACGTGCCGAATTTGATGCCAAAGAAGCTGAAAATAAGACACCTGCGAACGGTCTGGTACTTGATGCAAAAGCACATCCAGCCCTGGCTGCAGCACAGTTCAAGCTGCTGGTTGACCAACTCAGTTTGATCACACAAGCCACCGGTGAGGACAGCCTACGTCACGGTTTGTCTCATATCAAGTCTGAGCATCAACTTGAACTTGATGTGTTAGCCATCGTGGCCAAACGCGACCACTAAAACCCACACGGAGTCGGCCTTTGCAAGTAGGTGACAGCCTACTTGCTCATTTGCGTTTACCGTAAGGCTATGACGCATTTTTACGAACCCAAGAACGGCCACGGCCTGCCCCACGACCCTTTCAACGCCATTGTTGGCCCTCGTCCCATTGGCTGGGTATCAACCCGCAGCAACGAAGGTGTGTTGAACCTCGCGCCGTACAGCTTCTTCACCGCCTTCAACTACATCCCACCCATCGTGGGCTTCTCAAGCACAGGCCCCAAAGACTCGTTGCGTAACGTGCAAGAAAACGGCATGTTTGTGTGGAATCTCGTCACACGCCCATTGGCTGAAGCCATGAATCAAACCTGCGCGCCTGTTGGTCCTGAGGTCAATGAGTTTGAATTGGCTGGTCTGGCCACAGCCCCTTCACGCGTGGTGGATGTACCGCGTGTGGCAGATAGCCCCGTGTCGTTTGAGTGCCGCAGCACGCAAATCATTCAACTCGAAGGACTAGACAAACAAAAAGTCCCCACTTGGCTGGTCCTAGGTGAAGTCGTCGGGGTTCACATTGCCGAGCACTTACTCAAAGATGGCGTTTATGACACGGCCAACGCGGGGCACATTCTGCGCGGCGGAGGCCCTGCGGACTACTTCACGATTGGACCTGAGCAACTGTTCAAGATGCAGCGGCCACAGGCTTAACACCTGAAGAATTGACCGCGTTGACCCAAGCCATCACGTCTTGCTCTAAACGTGTTTGGTCTTCAAACACCTCGTGCGTACCCGCCACTGGCATGAGAGTCGATTGGCTCAAGGTGTGGTGATACCGAGTGCCGTCTTCAACTCGGCTGCAGTACGCACATAAGCAATGCTGCTGACGCGACCGCTCTAACGGTGTTTTCATGCACGACATGCTACGCGGCTTATGAAGCCAACGCATGACTTAAATCAGTAGGCCTCACGACAGATCACCTATGCGTGTCGGCGCAACAGCCGCACATGCATAGGTCGCACAAACGATGCGCCTGCTTGTGTGCAATGCGGCTCAAACGTCGCTTGCACACGTGCGGTGATAGCTTCGTCAATGCCGTGGTCGGCAAAAGTGGGATAGAGCATGCGTTTGGCAAACTCGTCAAAGTTGGCGTAGTGCACGGCTTGGGCAAAGCGGTGTTCGGCTACTTGTTGCCAATGCGTGCCATTGGCAATCGCGCGGTCTAGCGCGACTTGTGCGGCGGGGCGAACGACACCTTCGTCGTTGTACAGGCGCACGATCTCATTCAATGCGCCTCCATAGATGGGCTCGGACACATAAAACAAACTGCCAGGACGCAACACACGCGCCACTTCGCTGAGCGCACGGTCTAGCAAATCAAGCGGAACATGGTGCAGCGACTTGAGCATGAGGGCCAAGTCAAACGAGGCATCGCCAAAGGGCACGTGTTGCGCACCAGCGGCTACAAACGTGACGCCTGCGGGGGCTCGGGCCAAGTTTTTGGCATGCTGCACGGCATCGACCTCAAGGCCAGTGACGGTGCATTGCGGGTAGCGTTGCACCAAGCCACACGACAAACGGGCATTGCCGCAGCCCAGCTCAATGATAGCTTGGGCTTGCAACGGCTGGCCTTGTGCGGACAGCATTTGGGCCAACACGTCGAGCTCGTCACCCGCCAGTGGCAACTGGTCGGGGTCAAAGCTCAGCTGGGTCACTGGCCAAAGCTTTCTGGCATTTGCACGGCCACAACCTCGCCACGCGCGGTGGCTATATCGCCCGAATACACAAACGCTTCAACCACCACTTTGCGGCCTTTGATTTCTTTGATGCGGCCACGGATGACCAACTCGCCTTCGAGCGGTGTGGGTTTTAAAAAGTCCACATGCAAAGAGCCTGTGACAAAACGAAAAGCTGGCAACGAGTCCATGCTGCGGTTTTCTTGCTTGTACATGGCGGCCGAGGCTGTGCCGGTGCAATGGCAATCAATGAGCGAGGCGATCAAGCCACCATAGGCATAGCCGGGCACGGAGGTGTGATACGGCTCGGGCTTGAAACGCGTGACCGTTTCATCGCCTTCCCACACGGTTTTGATTTGGTGGCCGTGCTCATTGAGGTGGCCACAGCCGTAGCAATGCGCGACGTTGTCGGGGTAGTGGTCTTGAAAAGCGTCCATGGGTGTCTCCAGTTAAATAAGGTTTTATTGTGGGGCCACCATGGGCCAGCCTTTGGCAGCCCATTGGCTCATGCCCCCATCGACATAGCGGATGTTGGTGTAGCCCTTCTGCTTGAGTTTGAGCAAGGTGGCTTTGGATCGGTTTTGTGTATTGCAAATGAGCAGCACCGGTTGGTCTGGGCTTTGAGGCAGTTGGCCAATTTTTTCGCCCAGCTCGCTCATGGGCAACAACACCGCGCCAGCCGCTACGCCTGTTTTGTGTTCACGCGTTTCGCGAATGTCCACCAACACGACCTTGCCAGCCTCATGCTCGGCACGGGCTTGCTCAAGGCTCACATGGTCTGTGGGCTCAACAGGGTCAGAGCAAGCTGTACTGAGCACGGCGACCCACACAGTCAACACATAAGCAAAGGCACGATGGCTGCGCATCAGGTTTGTGAAATGCATAAACGGCTTTTAAAAAATCAGGGAATGGTGTAACAGGTGGTGTTGGGCATCCACATATCTTCAGGCGTGATGCAGTGTTGGTAGTATTTTTCGCGCTTGAAATCGGACAAGAAATACGAGCGATACACCAACTGGTTTTTCAGCACCAAGCTGACATTGCGTCGCACACAGCTCAACATGCATTGCCCCATGTGCCTGCGTTGTGCACATTGTGAAAGCCTTTGGCTTTGAGCATCATCTTGGCCATGCCGCTGCGCGAGCCGCTGGCACAAAACACCACCACATCGCGGCCTTTGGGCAGCTCGACCAAACGCGAAGGCAACTCATTGAGCGGGATGTTGATGCTGCCCGGCGCGTTGCCCGAAGCAAACTCGGCCGCCGAGCGAACATCGACAAACACTGCGCCGTTTTGGCGCAACTCGGGCAGCATGCGAACCACCTGCTTAGCTGCCCACCACTTGTAACCGAACCAAGCGACCAAAGCCAAAAGCGGCCCGTACTGCTCGATGAATTGCATGCTTACCCTTTCATAAGAAAGCGCTTATTTTCCACCAGACAGCTTGTCTTTGAGCGCTTTCATATTGGCTTGCAAAGGCGCGAATGGGCCGTACTTGTGTTGTTCGGCTGTTGCGCCATCCACGTAGGGGGCGAAAGCAGCGTCCACGGGTTTGTTCCAGCGTGCAGGAAAGTCTTTGTCCAAATTGGGCTTGACCTTGCGCGGCTGGCTCAACACAAAGGCTGCAACGTCATAGGCCTCGTCGGTGCTGAGCTGCGGCTGTGCATGACTCGAACCCAAGGGCATATTGCTTTTGATGAAGGCAGCGGCTGTGAGCAAACGGTTCATGCCAGCGCCAGTGTTGAAGGTGTCATTACCCCACAGCGGCGGGAACACATAGCCGGTGGCCGAACCCACAGCACCAGCACGCACACCTTGGCCTTTGTCGCCGTGGCAACTGGCGCATTTTTCTTTGTAAATGCCTTCACCCACTTTCACATCGGCTTTGCGGTCGGGAGCTTTGTACGGAGGCAAACCTTGCCCTTCCACTTTGCCGCCTGTAGGCACGCCCTTGGACAAGAAGTGAATGTAGGTGGCATAGGCTTTCATCTCGCGGCTGTCTAGCGGCAGGGGGTTGCCTGCCATGCTGCGCTCCATGCAACCGTTGACACGTTCGTCAATGGTGCTAACTTCATCCTCGCGGCCACGGTATTGCGGAAATGTGGCGTGCGCCCCGACCCAAGGCATAGCGAAAGGTTTGGTGGCTGAATTTTCGTGACACGAGACACAGGCCAAGTTGTTGCCTGCGTAACGCATTTTTGGATTTTTCACCTCGGGGCCAATGTAGGCAAAGGTGCGCTCGGTCAGTTCTTTGCCGTAGCGCACCAAGCGACCGTAGTGGTCATCGGGCAAGCTCGATACGTCGTAGCTTTCAGGTGCACCAATGGTGTGGGCTTTGGCTGGCTCTTGCGCATAGGCGGCAGAGACTGCCAAAGCCAAGGTGATGATTTGAATGATTGTTTTTGTATGCATGATGAAACTCCCTTTCGCTGAATCAACGAAAAGCATAAATTCATCAAAATTAAAAGTGCTTGATTTATCGCAATGCCACCCCAAATACATCAGCACACACTTATTTAAACCCAAAGAGTTTTGCCATGTCCCAACACATTGTTTGCCCCCATTGCCACAGCACCAACCGCGTGCCCAAAGACAAACTCGATGGCAGCGCCGAGTTGTCCTGCGGCAAATGCCACCAGCCCTTGTTTGACCAACACCCCCCCGCGCTGAGCACCGCAGGCTTGAACGCTCAAATTGCCAAAAGCGATGTGCCGGTGGTGGTGGATTTTTGGGCCCCGTGGTGTGGCCCCTGCCGCATGATGGCACCTGAGTACGAAAAAGCCTGCGCCGTGCTAGAGCCCAAAGCCCGACTGGTGAAGGTGGACACCGAAGCCCACCAAGACGCAGGCATGCAGCACAACATCCGCAGCATTCCCACGTTGGCTATCTTCAAAGGTGGGCGCGAGGTGGCGCGTGTGTCGGGTGCGAGATCAGCGGCCGATTTGGTGCAATGGGTCAACAGCCACATCGGCTGACCACACCACGCACACACACAGGCCTTGAGGCTGTGCGAGCTTCACATCCACCCGTGCGCCCAGCAGCTTGGCGTAGGTACCCACAATCGCCAGCCCCAAGCCTTTGCCTGCTTTCAAGGCTTCGCCCGCTGAGCCTTGCACCCAACGCTGGCTGATTTGCTGCAACTGAGCTGCGGGTACACCTGCGCCGTTGTCGCTGACACACAAGCTCACGGTGGAAGCAGTTTGCTCGACTGACACGGTGATGTGACTCTCGCCATTGGAGGCGCGGCCATAGCGCAAGGCGTTGTCAATGAGGTTATTCAAGATGCCCTCAATCAGAGCGGCATTGCCTTGCACAGTCACGGCATGGTCGATGCCTTTGGCACCTAAATCCACGCCTGCCGCATCGGCTTTGGGCAGGTAGCGCAACACGGCTTCCCTCACCAAAACATCTAAAGACACTTCTGTTTTTTCGAGGGTTTGCTTGGCTTCATCAGCCAAGGCCAAAGCAAGCAATTGGTCCACCAAATGACTGGCGCGCTCTTGACTTTGAGCAATGCCTTGTAACTGTTCTCGCCAAACTTGCGGCTCATGGTGTCGCAATCCGTAATCTGCCAAAGCACGAATGCCCGCCAACGGCGTGCGAAGCTCGTGCGCCACATTGCCCGAAAACTCGCGCTGAGCTTGTACGCTGGCTGCAATGCGGCGAAGCAAGGCATTGATGGCTTGTCCCAAGCGTTGCACATCTCGGGTACTTGCACTCACAGGCACCGGCGTCAAATCGTTTGCATCGCGCTGCCCCACCACCCTCTCCAACTGAGCCAAGGGCTCCAAATCAGAATCAATCGCACGATGCAACCATGCAGCCAACAGGCCAAGCAACAACAATTGCGGCACGATCGAAAACATCAACAAGCGTTGTAGCAAGTTGTCCCGACTGGCGGTGGTTTGAGCCATGACGACATAAAAGTCGGCAGGCTGATTTCGATGCAAAGTCACACTGCGCAAGGTCCGACCTTGGTATTCCAATGCAGAAAAGACGGGTTTCCAATCCTCTTGCAAACTTTCAGGATGCACACCCGGATGTCCTGCCAAGAGTGAACCGTCAGGTCGTAGCACTGCAAAGTACAACGTTTCACTTTGATCAAATAAAACCGTGCTCATCTCTTGGGCAGACAGGCTCAAGTCCAAGCCGCCTCCACTTGCATCACCAGCTCGGCGTACATGACTGGCTACCAAATACGCATCATCAAGCAATGCGCGATCGAAAGCTTGCTGCGCAAAATACGAGGCAATGCCCACCACCAAAGCCGAACCCAACAACCACGTGATGGCTAACGGTATCAATACATGCCGCAGCAAACGATTACGCAAGGAAGGCTTCTTGTTCATGCTTGCTCTTCCAAAACATACCCAATACCGCGCAACGTACGAATTCCAGCACCGCTGTCAGCCAATTTTTTTCGCAAACGAGAAATAAAAGCCTCTAAGGCGTTATCCCCCAAAGCCTCATCAAAACTCGAAAGTTTGTCTGACAACACGCGTTTGCTAACCGCACGCCCCGGGGGTGACATCAGTTCGCACAGAACCTCAAACTCACGAGCGGGCAAAGCTAAATCAGACTCGCCCACAAAAGTACGGCGCAATTGACGGTGCAAGCGCAAACGTCCGACTTGCACTTCGTCATCCACACCTTGGGTTCGACGCACCAAAGCACGTAAACGAGCTTCTACCTCTTCCAAATCGAAAGGCTTGCCTAAGTAGTCATCAGCACCCGCATCTAGCCCCGCAATACGCTCGTCGGTTCGGTTACGAGCCGTCAATACCAAGACAGGCGTTCGGTCACCACGTGCACGTGCATCGCGCAACAACTGCAAGCCATTACCTTGCGCAGCATCGCTGTGCCCATTGAGTGGCAAGTTCAAGTCGAGTAGCACAGCGTCATAGTTTTGGACAGACCAAAAATGTGCACCGTCTTGCAAATGGCCTGCGACATCCACGCGATGCCCCATATCGCTGAGGCTTCGCAACATGACCGTTTGCAGCACGGCGTCGTCTTCAATCAACAAAATTCGCACAGGATGAACTAAATAAAAGTTAAGTCAGGGACTGGTCAGCCACAGTCAGCGATAAACGAAGCATGAGCATACGACAGAACATACGTCCCCGATTGCGTCAAATTTTTAGAGATTTGACGAACACTCCCAACAAACGTTACGTCTTGGGCGCAACCTTTTTAGCGCTCATCGGTCTGACATATACCTTGCTCATACCAACGCCCACAACCAAGGTTTCTGTGCCTGAGCCTATTGTGCAAGGCGACCAATTGCGCTTCCCTGCAGGGCATCCACAACTGACGCTACTGAGCACCATCGAAGCAAAAACAGCCGAAAGCATCACCATCGAATTGCCAGCACGTTTGGTTTGGAACGAAGAACGCACACAGCGGATTTACCCAGCTTTCGCCGGGCGTGTCTTGGGCCTCAACGCTGACATTGGTCAAACCGTCCATGCAGGTCAAGTACTCGCGACCCTAGCCTCACCCGAGTTTGGCGCAGCGCAGGCCGACACGGCCAAAGCGATGGCAGATGCTCAAGTCGCTGAACGTGCCTTGGCCCGTCACCAAACATTGTTTGAAGCCGATGTCATTTCACGCAAAGAGCTAGACAGCACTGAGGCTGAGGCTTTGCGTGCGAAAGCAGAGCTCGCCCGTGCGCAAGCACGCACCCGCATGTATGGCAGTGCAGCCAGCCAAGTGAATCAACAACTCGGTTTGTCTGCCACCGTCAAGGGTGTGGTGGTTGAACGCAACCTGAGTGCGGGTCAAGAGGTGCGTCCCGACCAAGGCGGCCCTGGCAACCCTGCACTCTTTGTTGTGAGTGACCCCAACACGCTGTGGGTACAAATTGATGCACGCGAAGCTGATATTGCCTCACTACAACCGGGAACAACCATTGCTCTCACATTGCCCAATTACCCTGATCAGCGCTTTGAAGCCACGATTGCTGCCACAGGCGACTTCATTGACAGCAACACTCGGGCCATCAAAGTGCGTGCTGTGGTTGGCAATACGAAGCGTTTGCTGAAAGCCGAAATGCTGGGCACAGCACATATCCAGCGCAAGCTAGGCGCTGGCGTGTTGGTGCCTTCCAGTGCGGTTCAATTACGTGGCACAGAACACTGGACGTATGTGCAAACAGAAGCAGGTGTGTATGAACCGCGTCGGGTCAAACTGGGCTACGAAGGTATTCAACAAGTCCTCATCGTTGACGGTGTGCAAGCGGGCGAACTGGTCGTCAAAGACAACGGGTTGCTGCTCGCGCGCGAATTTCGCATTGCCCAAGAAAACGCACACAAACCAGCAGAGTCCAAATGAAGCGTCTGATTCACTATGCACTCAATCAGCCCCTGTTCATTTTGCTGGGCACGCTGCTGTTCGTCATGTCAGGCGTTTTTGCTTTTAAAAATTTATCTGTCGAAGCATTCCCCGATGTCACAGACACCCAAGTCACCGTCATCTCACTCTACCCTGGGCGTGCAGCTGAAGAGGTCGAAAAACAAGTCACCCTCCCTATCGAAGTAGCCCTGTCGGGCTTGCCCAACTCCATCCGCGTCTTCTCACACACGCAGTTTGGCTTGTCATTCACCGTGGTCACCTACAACGACAACGCCGAAGTCAACCTCGTGCGTCAGCAAGTGAACGAGCGCCTGCGAGGCGTACAACTGCCCGAGGGTGTGGAAGCTCAAATTGCACCCAACGCCACGCCTGTCGGCGAAATCATGCGCTATCGCTTGCGTGGGGATGGTCTCAGCACCACCGAGCTGCGCACCCTCCAAGACTGGACCGTTGAACGCAGCATGCGACAAGTCCCAGGCGTAGCCGACGTGGTCGCGATGGGTGGTTTCATCAAACAATATGAAGTGCAACCTGACCTGCACAAGCTCAGCCAATACAAACTCACACTGCAAGACTTAGCAGAAGCCTTGGGACGCGGCAACAGCAACGCAGGCGGGAGCTATGTGACGCAAGGCGTGCAGCAATACGCTATCCGTGGGTTGGGCTTGCTGCACTCAGCGGATGACATCGGTCGTGTCGTGGTCACAGCACGAGGCAACACGCCAATTTTGGTACGCGATGTGGCGCAGGTCACGATTGGTGCAGTGCCGCGCTTAGGCACCGTAGGCCAAGATTTAGATGACGATGTGGTGACCGGCATCATCATCATGCGTAAAGGTGAAAACCCGAGCGTGGTGCTGAAGGGTGTCAAAGAACGCATGGACGACCTCAATGCACGCGTATTACCGCCGGGCGTGCAAATCGTGCCGTTTTACGACCGCAGTTGGCTGATGGGAAAAACTCTCACGACTGTGTTTAAAAACTTGGTCGAAGGTGCGCTGTTAGTCGCACTGGTGTTGTATTTGTTTTTGTCGAATATGCGAGCGTCTCTCGCCGTGGTGGTGGTCATCCCGCTGTCACTTTTGGCCACGTTCATGGGTCTCAAAATCATGGGCGTGCCTGCCAATTTGCTCAGCTTGGGAGCGATGGACTTTGGCATCATCGTCGATGGCGCCGTGATCGTGGTGGAAAACATCATGCACCGCTTGGCCGAGCGTGGCGAAGGCATGAACGAGAAAGAGCGCCGCATCCTCATCACCGAAGCCACCAACGAAGTGGGCCGTCCCACTTTGTTTTCGATGCTCATCATCATTGCCGCGCACATTCCAATTTTTGCACTTCAACGACATGAAGGCCGCATCTTTCAACCCATGGCATTGTCAGTCACGACCGCCTTGGTCGGCTCATTGATTTTTTCTCTCACCCTCGTTCCCCTGCTCGCGTATTGGATGTTACGAAAAGGCATTCCTCACGGTGATAACGCGGTAGTGGCATGGGCCAAACGCGTATACGAACCTGTACTGACATGGGCCATCGCCCAACCACGCAAAGTGGTCACCATGGCTGTGTCTGGCTTTTGCATCTCGATGCTGGTGGCTGCACAACTCGGTTCGGAGTTCTTACCTGAGCTCAACGAAGGCACCATTTGGGTGAACGTACGTTTACCTGCCAGCATCTCCAACGACGAAGCAGCCAAGACCTTGCACAACGTACGCAAAGCGTTGATGCAGGTGCCTGAGGTTCGCACCACCGTCTCTAAAGCGGGCCAACCCGAAGATGGCACAGACCCCAAAACAATCAGCATGGCTGAAGTATTTGTGGATGTGAAGCCTCCAGAGCAGTGGCGTAAAGGTCTCACCCGCGAACAACTGATTGAAGACATGGACCGTGCGGTGACAGACCTACCGGGCATGCAACCGACCTTCTCGCAGCCAATTCGTGACAACGTGCTCGAATCCATCTCGCAAATTGATGGGCAAATCGTCATCAAAATTTCTGGCGATGATTTAGATGTGCTCAGGCGTACCACCGAAGCTGTAGAAAAAGAAATCCGTCACGTCCGTGGGGTCTACCGAGCAGAAATAGACCGTCAAGGCGAACTACCTCAGCTCTTGATTGACATCGACCGCGAGCGCGCTGCTCGCTTAGGCCTGAATGTCGGTGATATTGAAGACGTGATTGAAACGGCTTTGGCAGGTAAAGCAACCACCAACTTATGGGAAGGTGAACGTCGCTTCACAGTCGCCGTGCGTTTGTCAGAGCAACGCCGCGCCTTGGTCAACCTTGAAAGCATCTTGATTCCAACACCCAACGGCGGCAGCGCGCCCTTAAGCAGCGTGGCGAGCATTCGCGAAGGCAGTGGCGCCATGAACATCGCGCGTGAAGCGGGTCGACGCACCATGGCGATTGGCATTTTCATTAAAGGCCGTGACATGGGATCGATCGTGGCTGACATGAAAGACGTCGTGGCCAAAAAAGTGGATATCCCTCGAAATTACGCCCTCACATGGTCAGGCGAGTTTGAAAACCAAGAACGCGCCATGCAACGTCTGGCGGTCGTGGTTCCTGTCTCGTTGTTGTTGATTTTTGTGTTGTTGTTTGACGCGTTCAGTTCATTCAAAACAGCGGGCCTGATTTTGATCAACGTGCCCTTGGCACTCATTGGCGGCTTTGTGGCGCTGTGGATGTTCAGCATCCCGCTCTCCGTGTCCGCGGCCATTGGCTTTATTGCCTTGTCAGGCCAAGCGGTGCTCAACGGGGTGGTGATGCTCTCCGTATTTCAGCAGCTGCGCAATGCGGGCTACACCGTGCTTGATGCTGTGAAAGAAGGCGCTTTGCAACGCCTGCGCACGGTGCTGATGACAGCCATGTTGGCAGCACTGGGTTTGCTGCCCATGGCACTGAGCCGAGACATTGGGTCTGAGACGCAACGCCCCTTAGCCATCGTGGTGATTGGTGGCTTGGTCACCGCCACGCTGCTCACGCTGGTGGTGTTGCCTGCGCTGTATGTGGCTTGGTTCTCAAAGCCACCGGCGCCTGCAAAAGCTTAAAACGCCCCGTTAATCCGCTGTAATTTTGGCGTTCAACACCACAGGTCGCCAGCGCTTGATTTCGCGTTGAATCAGCTGCCCAAAACCTTCGGGCGATGTGGGCGTCGCAGTGGCGCCTTCTGATTTGAGACGTGCCACCATTTCAGGTGCGGCCAAGTTGTTGTTCACCACTTGGTTGAGTTTTTGAACCACCGCAGCGGGTGTGCCGGCGGGGGCGACCAAGCCGTACCACTGGTCAGCCTCAAAACCTTCCAAGCCTTTCACGCCCGACTCAGCCAAGGTGGGCACATCGGGCAACAAGTCCAAACGCTTCGGGCTAGACACAGCAATGGCGCGCAATTTCCCAGCCTTCACCATGGGCACCAACGCAGGTGCACCGGTAAACACCATTTGAATTTGTCCCGCCACCGCATCACTCACCGAAGGAGCGGTACCACGGTAGGGCACGTGCACCACAAAAGTTTGGGTAGAGAGCTTGAAATACTCCATAGCCAAATGCGCTGCACTGCCGTTGCCACCCGAGCCATAGTTGATCTTGCCCGGACTGGCCTTGAGGTACTTCACCAACTCAGCCACGTTGTTGGCAGGCATGGAGGGATGAACTGCCAACACGTTAGGCACCTTAGCCACCCACGCCACAGGCGCAAACGACTTGATGGGGTCATACGGCAAATTCGGGTACACCGCAGGGGCCACAGCGAGTGTGCCCACATGGCCCATGAGCAAGGTGTAGCCATCGGCTGGGGCCTTGGCCACGCGGTCTGCGCCAATCGTGCCGCCAGCACCCGGCACGTTTTCAATGACCACAGGTGTACCTGTGGTTTCCGTGATTTTTTGACCGATGGTGCGTGCCAACACATCAGGGCTGCCGCCTGGAGTGAATGGGACGATGATGCGAATCGGTTTGTTAGGGTACGTTGGATCAGCCCATGCGGGTGCGGCAGCCAAGGTGGCAAGTGCTATCAAGAACGTCGATCGTTTCATCTGTCTAACTCCAAAATTGATGTGCTTGCAGGCAGCTATGTCGTGGCATCGCCCCAATACAAACGTCGTGGGTTATGTGCCAACACTTGTTCCAAGTGTTCGCCTCCTGTCCAGTTTACAAGTTCGTTCATCAAGGCTGCGTAATTGGCCAAATTCTCATAGTTGGTGCAAGGCCAATCACTCCCCCACAACAACGCCTCTTCGCCGAGCTCTTGCAGCCACAGCCTTGCAAGGCACGTGGCATCCACGCCACCTAAGCGATACGAACCACTGAGCTTCACATAGGTGGGGGTTCGCTGCGCACGTTGGACCAACGCCAACACACTGGCATCTGTCGCACAGGCTTCATCAGGTTTGGCCATGTGATCCACCACCAGCGCTACATCCGGTGGCAACTGGGCCAGCACTTTGGGCAAAGCCCCTTGATCGGTGTGTACTTCCAAATGCCAGCCTAAGTCATGCAAGCTTTGCCACACGCGCTCGGCACGGGTCCACTCAGGGATCTCATGGCCAATGCCGGCCAAATTCAAACGAATGCCGCGCACACCGCTGGCATGCATCGCTTTCAATTCATCAGGATGCACATCCGCTGCCACCACAGCGACACCACGCAGCACATCTGGGTGCTTCTCAAGGGCGCTCACCATCAAGCTGTTGTCAGTCCCTAAAAAACTAGGCTGCACCCACACGCCATGCGTCACGCCCACGCCTTGTGCAAGTGCCATCCAATCTTGCAATGCTGCGGTGTATTTCGGCACATAACGCGCACCACCCCATGCAACCCCTGCATGGAATACATGAAAGTGGGTGTCTACCCAGTTTTTTGACGTTGTCAGATTCATGCGTTATATTCTAGTCCTCTAGATGTCTAAATCACACATGTCTACCACACTCATTTCACCAACCCCAGGCCAAAGTCGCTATGGCAAGCTCGCCTTGGCTTTGCGTGACCGCATCTTGCAAGGGGAATGGGCGCCAGGTGAGGTCATCCCCGCAGAGTCTGCCTTGGCTCAAAGCTACGGCGTTGCGCTGGGCACCATTCGTCAGGCTTTGGCTTTGCTGGTAGAAGATGGCGTGCTGCAACGCCGCCATGGCAAAGGGACTTTTGTAACCAAAGGTGTGGATGGTGCATCGATGATGCGCTTCTTTCGCTTTCGCGGCCTCAACGACGGCCAGAGCGAAGCGCCGCAATCTCGCATTTTGTCGAGTCGCATGCGCAGTGCCACGGACCAAGAAATCAATGCCTTTGGTCTGCCCAAAGGCGCACAAGTGCTTCAGTTGGAACGGATACGTAGTTTGTCCAGCGAACCCTGCCTGCTCGAAACCATCGTTTTGCCCTTGCCCTTGTTTGGCAAGTTGGCCGACTCAGACACAGAAGAATGGGACGACTTGCTCTACCCCATGCTCCAACAACGCTGCGGTGTGGTGATTCAAAAAACACAAGACCACCTGAGCTTCTCGCAACTGAATGCCACACAAGCCAAGCGCCTCAAACTAAGCGCTGCACACCCGTGCGTGTTGGTCGAGCGCCAAGCGTTTGACATGGCGGGGCGTTGCGTCGAACTGCGTACCACGCGTGGCGATGCATTCTCATTCAAGTACACCACGCAATTGCAGTGAACACACTTACCGACACAGGAGACCACACATGACAAACCGCTCTCATACCCAGCGCCGCCACGCACTGCAAGCATTGGCACTGGCCACGCTCGCCTTGTGTAGCACAGCGCCCACCGCCATGGCGCAAGGCGCATTCCCAAACAAACCCATCACACTGGTGGTGACCTACCCACCCGGCGGTGGTGCTGATGCCATGGCCCGCTTGATCGCTCCGAAGATGGGAGAAGCCTTAGGTCAGTCTGTCATCATCGAGAACAAGCCAGGCGCCAGCGGCCAAATTGGCGCATCGGCCGTGGCCAAAGCAACACCTGATGGCTACACCTTGATGCTCGATGCCTCATCGTTCTCTGCCAACCCTGCGCTCTACCCCAAGCTGCCCTATGACAGCCTCAAAGCATTCAAGCCCATTGGCGTAGTGGCCTTGTTCCCTAACGTGGTGTTGGTCAACGCCAACTTCCCCGCCAAAAACATTGCCGAGCTCATCGCTGCGGCACGCAAGTCCAAAGACGCGGTGTCGTATGCCTCATCTGGCAACGGCTCTGCCCAACACTTAGCCGGCGCGTTGTTTGAATCTGCTGCCAAGGTCGACATGGTGCATGTCCCCTACAAAGGGGGTGGCCCAGCGTTGAATGATGTGATTGGCGGTCAGGTACCTTTGTTCTTTGGCAACCTGGCCTCCACGTTGCAACATGTGCAATCGGGCAAACTCAAAGCACTGGCTGTGACATCCGCCAAGCGCTCACCCATCTTGCCGGATGCCCCCACGCTTGCGGAAGCGGGTTTGAAAGGCGCAGAAATTTACGAGTGGAACGCCGTGTTTGCACCCGCCAACACACCCGAGCCCGTGGTGAACAAATTGGCTACTGCTTTCCAGCAAGCGCTTGAGTCGCCAGAAGTCAAAGCACGTGTGGCTCAGTTGGGCGGAGACATTCAAAAAGGATCGCCCGATGACGCCAAGAAATTCATCGAACAACAAATCAATCAATGGAGCCGTGTGATCAAAGAGCGCGGCATCACCACCGAATAAAACGAAAGCCACCTATGAACTTCAACGACCACGCCCTCACACGCCGTCAACTGCTGGCCAGCACTGCAGCCTCTGCACTTGCGTTATCGCCCGCCCTCTCTCACGCACAAGCTGCTTGGCCCACCAAACCCTTGCGCTTGGTGGTGCCCTTTGCACCCGGTGGCAGCTCTGAAATTGTGGCACGCGCCTTAGCAGGCGAAATGGCCAAGACCATTGGGCAAAACGTGTTTGTAGACAACAAGCCAGGCGGCGCAGGCAACATTGCCATGCAAGAAGTGGCCAACGCCACCGATGAGCACACCCTCATCTTGGGACACATTGGCACCTTGGCCGTGAACCCCTACATCTTTCCTAAGCTGTCCTACGACGCTAACAAGGACTTCACCCCCATCACACTGATCTCTAAAGTTCCCAGCCTGTACGTCGTGCACCCTGACCTACCTGTGAAGAACCTGAAAGAGTTTGTCGCATACGCAAAAGCCAACCCTGGTCGACTGAACTACGGCTCAGCAGGCAACGGCAGCGCAGGACACTTGGCGTTTGAGTATTTGAAGATGGTGTCAGACACCTTCATCTTGCACGTGCCCTACCGAGGCACAGGTCCGATGCTGACCGATTTGATGGCGGGCCGCTTAGATGCTGCAGCTGTCGGCGCACCCGCTTTGTTGCAATTCATCAAGGCCGGTAAATTGCGTTGCATTGCCACAGGCACCAGCACTCGACTACCGCAACTCCCTGATGTACCCACGGTCGCCGAACAAGGCTTCAAAGGTTTTGAAATGACCCAGTGGTATGGACTGATGGCTCCCAGCAAAATGCCTAAGGCCAACATCGACAAACTTGAAAAAGAAGCCATCGCTGCCGCACGCGGCAAAGCCGTGCACGACAAACTCAGCCAAGACACCGCACTTGCGGTGGGCAATACACGCGCAGAATTTGAAGCGTTCATCAAACTCGAACAAGCGCGATGGAAGCCTGTGATTGCCCGAGCGCAAATCAAACCTGAAGGGGTATAAAAAAAGCCACCCTACGGTGGCTTTTTTAAAACAGAAATTTCACTTGATGAAGCGAATCTGTTGGTTGATTCTTTCAAGCACGGGCTTCTTTTTCTCGTTGAACACTTTCTTGTTTTCTTCAATCAAATTCTTGCCCTTGGTGTCAATCGAGATGATGAGTGGACCAAACTCTTTCACACGGTTGATCCACAAGGTTTCAGGCATCCCCAAATCTTTCCACTCAGCGCCTTCGATTTTCTCCACCTGCGTGGCGGCCAACACCGCACAACCGCCTGGGAAGATGGCATGCACGGCTTTGTTCTCCACGCAGCCTTCTTGCGTTTCTGGCCCCATGCCACCTTTGCCCACAATCAGCTTGACCCCGGTACGCTTGATGAATTCCTTCTCAAATTTTTCCATGCGCATGCTGGTGGTCGGGCCAATAGAGACCATTTCATACTCGCCATTTTCTTTTTGACGCACGATAGGACCTGCATGAAAAATCGCGCCGCCTTCTAAGTTGACGGGTAACTCGCGACCCAGTTCAATCAAACGGCGATGCGCCACATCGCGGCACGTGACCAACGTGCCGGTGAGGTACACCACGTCACCGATGTTGAGTGATTCAAGGTCTTCGTCTTTGATGGGGGTGGTCAGAATTTTTTTCACAGCTTGAATCCTTTGTGCGAGATGACTTCATAAGACAAGTCAGCATTGATCTTGATCTTGCCGCGACGGTGTGCCCAGCAACCGGTAGACACCGCCACGCCGATGGTGGATGGGTGACGTGCAGATGACTCAATGTTCACACCCATCACGCTGTTGTTGCCGGTCAACCCCTGTGGCCCCAGACCCAACTCGTTCAGACCTTCAGTCAACAGGTCCTCCATCAAAGCCGCGTTGTCGTTGCTGTGGTGCGAACCCACAGGACGAAGAATTGCTTTTTTCGACAAACGGGCTGCGGTTTCTGCCGAGGTAGACACCCCCACCCCCACCAGCAAAGGTGGACAAGCATTCACACCGCGTGAAGTGATGACGTCAAACACAAATTCGGCCACACCCTCGTAGCCTTGACCGGGCATTAACACCTTGGCCGCGCCAGGCAAGGTACAACCACCGCCCGCCATGTAGACATCGACGATGACGCTGTCGTCACCAGGCACGATCTCCCAATCGAGCCATGGAATTTTCGAACCGGTATTGGTGCCTGTGTTTTTCTCCACAAAAGTTTCCACGGCATTGTGACGAAGCGGTCCTTGCTGGGTAGCACCTTGTGTGGCACCTAGCAAAATTTCCTCTAGCTCACCCAACAGAGGGAAATTCGAGCCTGCAGTCAGAAAGTACTGAATCACGCCCGTGTCTTGACAGCTAGGTCGGTCCAGTTTGTCTGCGGCATCTTGGTTTTGGCGCATCGACTCGTACACCTCTTTGGCCAAAAAATTCACCTCTTGCTCACGCAATTCACCCAATTTTTCGGTCACATCGGTAGGCAGGCGTTTGCCAATGTAGGACGTGAATTTCGCCATCACATCCGTTAAGTTTGCAACTGCAGCTTCTTTGTTCACAGAGAACTCCTTTTAAAAATCATCCCCAATCAGTCGAGCGTGACCTTGCCTGCTTTGACCAAGCCGGCAAACTTTTCAGTTTCTTCTTTGATTTGCTTGGCCATCTCTTCAGGCTTGTTGCCAATCGGCTCTGCACCAATGTCAAACATTTGCTTTTTGAATTCAGGCGTATTGATGATCTTCACAATCTCAGCGTTGAGTTTGGCAACGACCTCCTTGGGTGTGGCGGCTGGGGCAAGCAGGCCAAACCATGTGCCAATCGCAATGCCAGGCACTCCCGCCTCTTGCAAGGTGGGCACATTGGGCAGGGTCGATGAACGCTTCGCCGTCGTCACCGCCAGTGGTTTTAACTTGCCCTCTTTGATGAAAGGCAACACAGGCGTGACGGTATCGAACGACATATCCACTTGACCACCCAACAAATCGGTCGTCAATGGCGCACTGCCTTTATAAGGAACATGCAAGATATGAGCGCCAGACGCGATTTGGAACTGAGTCCCAATCATGTGCTGAGCAGTTCCGTTTCCGTTAGATCCGTAGGCCAATTTGTCTGGCGAAGCCTTGCCTGCAGCGATCAAATCTTTCACACTGTTGTAAGGCGATTTGGCGTTGACGACCAAGACATTGGGCACCATCGCCACCGTGGTGATGGGTGAGAAATCTTTTTCAAAACTGTATGTCAGCCCCTTGTAGACGCTGGTGGCAATGGTGTGATGCACAGCGCCCATGAGCAAGGTATAGCCATCAGGAGTTGCTTTTGCCACTTGTGCAGCCCCCAGTGTGGCGCCGGCACCCGGTTTGTTATCCACAATCACAGGCTGGCCCACATTGGCCGACAACTTCGTTGCCACCGCACGGGCCAACACATCCGTGGTCCCTCCAGGCGGAAAGGGCACCACCACGGTGATGGTTTTGCTAGGCCATGCTTGCGCATGAGCCAAACCTGCGACACCGCATACAGCAGCCATCAATAGTTGCTTTTTCAAATTTTTTAACACGTCTGTCTCCTTGTTGTGATGAAGACAACTGTAGATTTTTGAAGGTTAAAAATTAACCGGTATATTCAAAGCATTGTTAACAATAAATTAAGAATATGTACAAACTTATCAGCCCAGCCGATTTGGGTTTCTTCATTGCATTGGCCAACGCAGGCTCGCTCAGCGCAGCCGCGCGTGAGCAAGGCATTTCGACTGCCGCCGTCAGTCGTCACCTAGGTTTGATGGAGTCACGGCTAGGACTTGCACTGGTGAACCGAACCACACGCCGCATGGGCCTCACCCCTGAAGGGGAGGTGTATTTAGATTACGCCCGAAAAATCATGGGCGATATTCAAGGCTTAGAAAATCAACTACTCGGTGCCACAGCAGCGCCACAAGGCTTGTTGCGCGTGAATGCCACCTTGGGTTTTGGTCGAAGCCACATTGCACCGCTTATCTCGCAGTTCACCAAGTCACACCCCAAAGTCGATGTGCAACTCCAACTCTCGGTCAATCCACCGCCTAGCGGGGACGACACGTTCGACATTTGCTTTCGCTTTGGTAATCCACCCGACTCTCGCTCAATTGCTCGCTTTATCGCGGCAAACAAACGCGTGGTCGTCGCATCTCCTGCTTACATCAAAAAATTTGGCACCCCAAAAACACCTGAAGAGTTAACCAAACACAACTGCATCGGCATTCGCCAAGGGGATGAAGCCTACGGCCTCTGGCGTTTCACCACCAGCAAAGGAAAAACCAAAGAGCCACAAACCTACAACATCAAAATTCGTGGCAACCTCACCACCAACGATGGTGGCGTGGCCCTCAACTGGGCACTCGACGGACACGGCGTACTACTGCGCGCGCAATGGGATGTAGAAAAATATTTACAGTCCGGCCGTTTGATCGAAGTGCTCCCTCAATACCAAAGCCCCGATGCAGATATTTACGCCATCTACGCTGAGCGTCACCGCACATCAGTGCGCGTGAAAGCGTTGATTGATTTCGTCGAAGCCGCGTTCAAGCGTTAAACAAACACCATGCACACAGGGTTGCCACACGTCACTCCTAATTAGGCAGCTGGTGCAACAGAAGCACCTTGAATCTGATGACGCTCAAGGGCTTGGGCTACAAAACCTGAGGCCTTCATTTCTTCTACAAATTGCGCCAAGAAAGCAGCGGCCTCGTCACCGCGCGATTTGGGTGCACCCATGGCTTGCTGAATCACCATGAAACGCCCTGGCAGCAAACGGTGATCGGGAAAACGTGCCAAATCTGCTTCGAGCTGCTGCTTCACGCCTGCGGCCACTTCGAGCTTTTGTGCCACAAACACATCCACCACGGTGGGCGAGGTGGGGGCACGCACAATCTCAGCCTGTTTGAGTTCACGGGTCAAGAACAAGTCGTACGCACTGCCCTTACCCACAGTCACACGAACACCCGCTCGGTCGACCTCGTCGTTAGAAGTCAACACGGAGTTCGTTGGCACCATATAACTGCCCTCAATCAAGACATACGGTGCTGTGAACGAAATGCCTTCACCACGCAAGGGATCGATGGCAAAAAAACCAATATCAGCCTGCTCAGCGCGCAGCGCCTCGACAGACTTACCAGCGGCATCAAACACCACCAGCTCAAGGCCAACGCCCAAACGCTTGGCGAACTCTTTCGCCAAATCGATCGACACGCCAAAAGGTTCGCCTGTATTTGGGTTTTTGTTGGCCAAGATGGGATTACCCAAATTGATCGAAGCACGCAAAGTACCTGTTGGCGCAAAGGCACGAATGAGATGGGGGGAAAGCGTCATGTTCAGACTCTCAAGATTTAAGGTTTTAAAAGACGGTGAATTTTCTGATGATTATCCAGCGTGCGTTGCAACAACCGCACACGCATGGGCTGCACAAACAATGGGCCCTGTTCGGTGCAATGCGGCTCAAACGCTTCACGCACGCACTGCGTGATGACCTCGTCAATGCCGTGATCGGCAAATGTGGGGTAGAGCATGCGCTTGGCAAACTCATTAAAGCTTGCGTAATGCACGGGCTGCGCAAAACGGTATTCGGCCACTTGCGCCCAATGCGTACCTTGAGCCAACGCGCGATCTAATTTAGTGCAGTGGATTAACAGTCACAGCAACTAGACCTGTAATTTCTTTACAAATAAATGCTCAGTATGTCCCCTAACCATAGTTCGGCACCATGATCTTAAAATCGAACCATGGCACACCCCCAAGCTCACATCAACCCCACCATGCTCAGGTGGGCGCGTGGTCGTGTGGGCTTTGACTTGCAAGTAGCGGCCAAAGCAGCGCATGTCAAACCAGAGCAACTGGAAAGCTGGGAAATGGGTGACGAGCTCCCCACTTTCAAACAAGCCCAAAACGTGGCACATGCCCTGCATGCGCCCTTTGGTTTTTTCTTTTTGCAGCAGCCTCCTGAAGAAACGCCACTGCTGCCAGACCTACGCACCATCAATGGCGCACCGGTAGAAAGGCCGAGTGTCAATCTGATTGACACCATCAAGCACACACTGCAACGCCAAGCTTGGTACGCCGAATACCAAAACGAGCAAGGTGCACAGCCCCTACCCTTTATCGGCAAGTTCCCTACCCATACTGCGGCCCACATAGTGGCTGCCGATATTCGTCAAGTCTTAGGCGTAGACATCGAACAAGGCCAACGCCAATGGGATGTTTACCAACGCGAGCTCATTCAAGGTGCAGAGGCAGCTGGCATTTTGGTTATGCGCAGCGGCATCGTAGGCAGCAACACACGACGCAAGCTTGATGTGGGTGAATTTCGTGGCTTCGCCATCAGTCATGCTGTGGCACCTGTGGTATTTATCAATGCAGCCGATGCACCCGCTGCACGCCTGTTTACTCTGCTGCACGAGCTTGCCCACTTGTGGCTAGGAAGCAGCGGCATATCAAACGCCGCACCTGGTAACAGCCGACAAGAAGAAATAGCCTGCAACGCCATAGCGGGTGAGTTTTTGGCTCCTTCTGACACGTTCAAAAAAGCATGGGCTAATGCCGCACCTGAACTTCCAGTGCGCTTGGCCGAACTGGCCAAACGATTTCACATCAGCCAAATGGTTGTCATGCGTCGTGCGCTTGACTTGGGGTTGATTGGCCGAGACACCTACACCCAGTTCTACTTGGCAGAACTAGAACGCTATCGCCAAACTGAAAAAAAAGGTGGCAGCTACTACCGCAACGCTGGCTCGAAAAACAGTACCCTTTTTGCCAAAGCCGTTATTGCTGAAGCCTTCAGTGGACGTTTACTTCTACGAGATGCAGGCAAGCTGCTTGGAGTCCAGCCTTCGAAGCTGCGTGAATTCTCAAAACAACTTACTACATGATTTATTTGCTCGACGCCAACACACTGATCGAAGCCAAAAATCGCTACTACAGCATGACCATTTGCCCAGGCTATTGGTCATGGATATTGCAAAGTTATGGGCAAGGTGTGGTGGCCAGCATTGAGACCGTTGGCCAAGAACTGCAACAAGGCAATGACGACCTAGCTCAATGGGCCAAGCAACACAGCGACCTTTTTTGGCAAGTATCTGACGACGCGACACAAGCCGCCTTTAGCGAAGTAGCTACGTATGTAGCAAACTCAGCCGCGCAAATGAAACCTGGTGCGGTAGAAGAGTTTTTAGCAGGGGCCGACCCTTGGCTCATTGCCAAAGCGATGAGCACACAAGACTGCGTACTAGTAACGCACGAGCAGCTCAACCTTCAGCGCAAAAACAAATTCATCATCCCCAATGTGTGCCAGCACTTTGGCGTGACTTGGGTGGATACGTTTCAGGTGCTAGATGCAACGGACGCAGCTTTCTACCAGCGATAAGCACAGCCTTCTCTTTATGTAGAAATATCCAGCTGAAAAAGCCGTCATTTCGATTTCTAGTCGGAATAACTGCTTTCCTTATCAAAGGTCTCCCACAAGGAGATCGCTTGTTTTCTCGCTAACTCCCTTCTTGGAAAAGAAGTCGCCTTACCTGTTACTTTTTCCTCGTCAGTGCTTTGGGCTGCAATTAACCCAATAATTTCATACGATCCGATAAAACACTCAACTGATACAGCTTTAATTGCTGAAGCCATTTTTTTGCGTGTTTCTATTGAATGATGATTCGGATATGTTTCTAACTCCTCAATCATTCGCTCTGCAACATGTAGTCGTTCTAGTACATCAGAGAAAATGTGAACAATCAAAACATCAGGAAAATCCATTATCGGAATGGCACTTAACAAAGCTTTTGCACTTTGCAACCTGCGAAGTTCAACATCCATTAACCCGACGCCATTCATTACTTTGCTAGAACAATCTTTACATTTTTCGCCAACTCCCTGAATCAAAGCGACTATGGCTTTAAGCTTTTGAATTTTGTTACGTCTTTCAATTTCATTGTCGCGCTGTAGCTGATGCTGATACTGAGCTTGTGATACTCGAAATACAGCTACTATGGCCGCTATCGAACCAACAGCCTGAACCCACGCTGGGGCACTTGACTCTAAAAATTTCGCCGTCCATAACCAGCCGCCTGCTGCGTTTAATGCAAGCAAACAGATCAAAATAACAACAAGAGCCATGCCAATACCAGCAGACCAATCAAAAATAGTGTTCTTTTCTCTAGATGAAATTTTTTCCATGCAATTCATTATTTAGATTGATTTAGCAAAAAACTTTTTAAGAGCACTCCCCTCGAAACAAAGCCCACTCCTCACACACCTTGCCCGAAGGCAATTGGCACATGCCAAATTCGCCTTGCGGGCTGTGTTTGAAGGTCAGCTTGCCGCCCATATTGATGCAGTTCACCGATGCTGGGTTGGCCATTCCGGTGGTGGGGTTGGGGCCTGATTCCGACGGGGTGCAAGCGCCAGCAGCGAGGGCGATGGTGCAGAGGGTGGCAATTTTCGGTAGATGCATGTCAATTAACCGTCATGTATTCAATTATTTAAATCAAATGAATTCTATTGTGTCGATTTATTGACGGTACGTAGGCTCACGGTTTGCGCCTAGGCATCCAGTATGCTCACTGCTTTGCCCCTGTTTCGCCACCCATGTCTAGCCCCCACGCCACCGGTTTTATGGTGCTTCATAGCAACCAGCTAGAGGGCCTGCGCGAGTTGGCGGTGCAGTTCATCCGCAACCACCCGCTGCCCGTGCTTGCGCCAGAGGTGTTGCTGGTGCAAAGCAACGGCATGAAGCATTGGCTAGAGCTGGCTTTGGCCAAAGACCTTGGCATTTGCGCGGCCACACAAGTCGAGCTGCCGTCTGCCAAGCTGTGGCAGATTTACCGTGCGGTGTTGGGCCCTAGCCATGTGCCCGCGCACATGCCGCTGGACAAGTCACCACTGGTGTGGCGCATCATGCGTTTGCTGCCCAGTTTGTTGGCGCAACCCAACTTTGCGCCGCTTAAGAATTACCTAGGCCAAGCTGACGGTGACACCTCCCCCATGAACCGCCGTGCGTACCAGTTGGCCGCGCAATTGGCTGACGTGCTGGACGGCTACCAAAACTACCGCGCCGATTGGCTAGAAGATTGGGCTAATCACAAAGACCAACTGCGCACACAAACTGGCACGGCCACACCGCTGCCCGCCACGCAAAGCTGGCAGCCCGAGCTGTGGCGCAACTTGCTAGACGACCTCGCCGCCGATGTTGAGGTGCAAGCCGAGCTTGAGCACAGCTTCAGCTCACGGGCCAAAGTGCATGAGGCGTTCATGGCCAAGATGGCGTCGTTACCCGAGGGCCAACGCCCCGCAGGTGTGCCGCATCGCATCATGGTGTTTGGCGTCACATCGCTGCCCATGCAAACCGTGCAAGCACTTGCTGCATTGGGCCGCGTGTGCCAAGTGCTCATGCTGGTGCAAAACCCGTGTCAGCACTACTGGGGCCATGTGGTGGAAAGCCGTGTGCCTTTGATCAAGTTAGCTAGGCTGTCTAAACAACGTCAAGCACACAAAGCGGGGTTACCTGTGCCGCAAGACGATGGCTCGCTCACCGAGGCAGACCAATACACGCTGCACACCGACACCCACCCCCTGCTGGCCGCATGGGGCAAGCATGGCCGCGACTACTTGCACTTGCTCGATGGCTTTGACGATGTGGAGCAATACAAAAATCAGTTCAACCAACGTGTCGATGTGTTTTTCGATCCTGTCAAAGCAGCGAAAGGACGAAAGCCCACTATGTTGGAGTGCTTGCAGTCGTCGTTGCTCAACCTAGAGCCACTCCCCAAAACACCTGAACCATTACCAGCCGACGACACCAGCATTGCTTTTGTACAAACACACTCGGCACAACGCGAGGTTGAAGTGCTGCACGACCGCCTCTTGGCATGGCTCGATGCCGACGAATCGCTGAAGCCCTCAGACATCATGGTGATGGTGCCCGACATGGCCAACTTTGCACCACACATCCATGCGGTGTTTGGTCGTTTTGCCCATGGCACTCCACACCACGATTCACGTCACTTGCCCTACACCGTGGCCGACACCACACCACGCACCGAACCGCTGGTGCAAGCCCTCGACACTTTGCTGCAACTGCCCCAACTGCGCGTGACGCGTGTGGAGTGGCAAAGCCTGTTTGAAGTGGCCGCCGTGCGCCAACGTTTTGGCCTAGAAGAACACGACGTGGCCCAGCTCGACACCTGGCTGGCCGACGCCGGCGTGCGCTGGGGCCTAGATGCACCACACCGCAAACCGTGGGGCATTGCACCCGACATGGCTGATGCCAACCAAAACAGTTGGCTGTTTGGCATTGAACGTTTGCTGCTCGGTTACGCCACCGGCGCGAGTGACGAACTCGCCACACCGTGGGCCAACACCCTGCCGCAAGCAGGCGTGGGCGGCCTAGACGCACGCGTGGTCGATGGCCTGTTGCAGTGGCTGCGTCACACACAAATTGCGTTACTCAAACTACGCCAAGACCACACACCCACCGAATGGGTGGCGGTGTTGCAGCAACTCGTCGCGTTGTTCTTCAAGCCGAGTGATGAGGCCGATGAGCGTTTGATGGAGCGCGTGATGGCCCCTCTCGAAACATGGCTGGCCGAATGTCAACTGGCCCGCCTCGATACGCCGGTGCCACTGGTCGTAGTGCGCGAACACTGGATGGCACAGCTGCAACAACCCACCATGCAACGCTGCTTTTTTGGTGGCGGTGTGCAATTTGCCACGCTCATGCCTATGCGCTCCATCCCGTTCAAATGTGTGTGCTTGCTTGGCATGAACGACGGCGACTACCCACGCAGCCAAACTCCGCGTGACTTTGACTTGATGAGCGATGCCGCACACGCAGGCAGCACCCAAACACATTGGCGTGCAGGCGACCGCTCGCGCCGCGAAGACGACCGCTATTTGTTTTTAGAAGCCCTGCTCTCGGCTCGCGAAAAACTCTACGTCAGCTGGCAAGGCCGCCGCACGACAGACCACGAAGACAAGCCTCCTTCCGTGCTGGTGGCGCAACTGATGGACTACCTCAATGCGGTGTGGATACAGCGCAATGACAAAGGCGAACCCACGCCTGCATGCGTGGCCCCGTTGCAGCCGCTGCAAGCCTTCTCACCCAAGTACTTCACACCAGGCTCGGGCTTTGCCACGTATGCGGATGATTGGCAAAGAGCGCTGTCAGACAAGACCAACAGTTCAGCAAGCAGCGCCACCGCGTCAGCAACCATCGCCCCCACCGAACTGACGCTGCAAGATTTGGAACGCTTGCTGCGCCAACCTGTCGAGGTGTTTTTGGCAGAGCGCTTGCGTCTGCGCCTAGACCAGCCCGAAGAAGCCGCCGAGGAAGAAGAACCGTTCTCGCTCGACGGCTTAGAAAAATACAAACTCAACCAAAGCATTGCACTGGCCGACGATGCTCAGCAAGCCATCGCGCAACTGCGACTGAGTGGTCAACTCGCCTTGGCTGGTTTTGGTGAAGCACAACACCAGGCGCTGTTGCGCGACCGCCAAACTTTGCGCGACCAACTCGACGTGTTAGTGCCCAAGTGGCCGCACGCCTTGAACGTGCAATCTGCACACTGGCAACTGGGCAACACACGCTTGAGCGCCGAGTGGGCCAATGGACGCACGATGTGGCGCAGCAACACCACCACACACAGCGCGGGGACACAGTGGCTGCAAGTCACCCTACGCCCAGGCGCAGTGACCGAAGGCAAAAAAGAAAACCAACAACCACGGCTCGACACACTCAGCCACCTATGGCTGCACCACTTGGCTGCGTGTGCCAGTGGCACCCCCACCACCAGTGTGCAAATTGGTTTTGATGCCGCGGTTCAATTGCAAACGCTCGATGCAAGCACAGCCCAAGCCCATTTGCAAAACCTGTGTGATGCGTATTTAGAGGCATGGGCGCAGCCCTTGCCCGTGGCAGCTAAAACTGCATGCGCATGGGTCATGGGTATGTATGGCGGCAGCAAAGATCCGATGGGCAAAGCACAAATCGCGTTCAATGGCGCGCACCAAAAGCGCGGCGAATACCAAGATTCGCCCGCACTGCAACGCGTGTTCAACAGCTTTGAAGACATCGAGGCCACACTTCCCCATTGGGCCGAACGCTTGTACCAGCCCATGCTTCAAGCTGCCAAGGTGATTCACCTGAGTGCGCCTCTCGCTGAGAAAGCTGACGTATGAAAGACCTCAGCGCCCACACCCTACCCCTAAAGGGCCGCCAAGTCATTGAGGCCAGCGCAGGCACTGGCAAAACTTGGACCTTGGCTGCACTCTACTTGCGCTTGGTGCTCGGTCACGACCGCACCGAGCCCTTGCTACCACCACAAATTTTGGTGATGACCTTCACCGATGCTGCCACCGCCGAGTTGCGTGAGCGCATCCGCACACGTCTGAGCCAAGCGGCCACTTACTTTGACTTCAGCGCGCAAGGCCGCGACTTGCCCGCTTCGTTGGAAGTCGATGACTTTTTGGTGGCGCTGCGCGAGAGGTTTGATAAAACGCTGTGGCCACGTTGCGCCTTGCAGCTCAACTGCGCCGCCGAATGGATGGACGATGCTGCCATCTACACCATCCATGGTTGGTCGCGCCGCATGCTCACGCAGCACGCGCTGGAAAGCCACAACCTGTTTGAGCAAACGCGCCTTGAAAACGCAGAGCAACTCAAGCTCACATTGGTACAAGACTATTGGCGCGAATGGTTTTACCCCCTACCTGCCAGCACGCTGCAACACATCACGCCACTCATTGGCCAAGACCCTGCCAAGCTGCTGAAGGTGCTCAGCGAGATGTGGAAGGAACTTGAACGCAAACCACGCACAGTGGTTGCGCCAGAGGTATCGCCCACGCAAGCGATCGATGCACACATGACATGGCAAGCCAAGGTAGAAGCCACGGCACAAGCTGCGCGAGAAGTGTGGCGTCACACCGTGCTGCAAGCCTTGCAAGAAGCAGGGGCTCAGAAAAAAATCAAAGGCCTGCGTGCCGACTACTTTGCCAACTGGCTTACCGTGCTGCAAGCTTGGGCAGAACAAGACCACTCCACCCACACTGACAAAGAAACCAGCAAAGTTCTAGAGCGCTTCACCACACAAGCCCTACAAGACAAAGGCTGGTTGGAGGCCGAAGGTTTCGCCTTCTTCGCCGCGTTGCAAGCGCATGTTGAACTGTTCAACGACAAACCCAACACCGATAAGTTGATCGCGCTGCATGCCGCACACGCGGTGGGCGAGGCCTACCAAGCGGCCAAAGCGCAACGCGCTGCGTTTGATTTTTCGGATCTGTTGCAAAACCTGCATCACGCTGTGATGTCTGACGAGGGTCGCTTGGCCAACGCCATTCGCCAGCAATACCCGGTGGCTTTGGTGGACGAGTTTCAAGACACCGACCCTTGGCAATACGGCACGCTCAACCGCATCTATGCATCCGACGATTGCACCGATGCCAACGCACTCGTGATGATTGGTGATCCCAAGCAAGCCATTTACAGTTTCCGTGGTGCCGACTTGGGCACTTATTTGCAAGCACGCGAAGATGCACGCAAAGTCAATGAGGATGCATGGCACACCCTCAAAGGCAATCGCCGCTCTAGCGTGGGTTTGGTCAAAGCGGTGAACCATGTGTTCATGAAAGCCCAGCAACCGTTTGCTTCGGCACAAGGTGAGATTGAGTTTGTGGAAGTCACAGCCGAAGGCAAAGAGCCTGCACTGAAGGTGAACGGCCAAGAACAAAAACCATTCACCGTGTGGCACATGCCAACCGAGGGTGATGCTGAGGTCGTGAGTAGCGCCCACTACCTGCACCACACCGCACAAGTGTTTGCCGACCAAATGGCCCATTTGCTCAATCAACAAGTGGCCATGCCGAGCGACATGGCGGTGTTGGTGCGCAGCCAAAAGCAAGCCGATGCGATGCGCCATGCATTGCGTATGCGACAAATTCCGAGTGTGTACTTGTCAGACCACACCAGCGTGTACCAATCGACCGAGGCGACCGACTTGTGGCGCTTGTTGCGCGCAGTGGCCTCTCCCCGTCAAACCCGCTGGGTCCGTGCGGCCTTGGGTAGCCGCTTGTGGGCGTTGGACTTGCACGAAGTGTTGGCCATCACACAAGACGAGGTGCAGTGGGAACAACTGCTTGAGCAATTTCACCAATGGCACAACCAGTGGCAACAACACGGTGTGCTTCCCATGTTGCACCAATGGCTGCACAGCCAACACGTGGCGCAGCGCATGCTGGCCCACGTAGAGGGTGAACGCCGCTTGAGCAACTTGCTCCACTTGGGCGAGCTGCTGCAACACGCCGAGCAAAGCCTCCAAGGTGAACACGCGTTGGTGCGCTACCTAGGCGAACAAATTCAAAACCAACACCACGACAGCGATGCACAACAAGTCCGTTTAGAAACCGATGCCATGTGCGTGAAAGTCATCACGTATCACAAGAGCAAAGGTTTGCAATACCCGTTGGTGTTTGTGCCGTTTGCAGGTGCGTTTTCAGTTGAAAAGAAAGCCAAAACCAATTTTGCGCAAGACGAAGACACCGAGGAGGACAGCGATCCAACCGCCACATCGGTCGAAGAAGACATGCGATTGCTGTACGTCGCCCTCACCCGTGCCAAGCGCGGTGTGTGGCTAGGTGTGGCAGAAACCAAGTTTGATTTGAGCAAGGCCACTACCAAGAGCCCGCTCAAACTCAGCGCCTTGTCGCAATTGCTGAAGCGCCAAGCGCGCGGTGATTTAAAGCAACAGTTGCGTGACTTGTGGGGCATCTGTGAACACATTGATGTGGTCGAGTTACCCGAACTGCAGCACATCCGCTATCAAGCCCCCGCCACTGTCAACGCTGAGCAAAATGCGCGCTCGCCCAAACGTTCGCACCACAGCCTGTGGTGGACGGCCAGCTTCAGCGCCATCACACGTGGCTTGGTGTCTGAATCGAAGCGTGATGAAGCGGTGGCAGATGCCATCACCGATGCGCTCAGCGATGAACCACTTGGCATGGTAACCCTCGCTACACCAGAGCCCGAAAGCATCAGCCCATGGCAAAGTTTTCCAGCAGGCGCGCGCTACGGCACACTGCTGCACGATTTGCTGGAATGGTTGTCACACAACGATTGGCCTGTGGCCAACGAACAGGCCCCCACATGGGCCATGCAAGCATGGTCCAACTTGTTAGAACGCAAAACCAACTGGCTACAGCTCGAAGATGCGCCACGTGCACAACTGGTGCCTTGGCTCAAAGCCGTGGTGCAAACACCGCTGCCTTTACACGCACTCAACGCTGCGCCATTGACCTTGTGTGAACTCAACACCGAGCACATGTGGCCCGAGATGGAGTTCAACCTCGAGGTGGGCCACGTGCACGCCACTGCACTGGATCAACTCATACAAGCCCATGTGTTTGAAGGTACGCCGCGCCCCGCCCTGCAAGCACGGGTGATGCAAGGCATGCTCACCGGCTCGATGGACTTGGTGTTGCAACACGATGGGCGCTATTGGGTGGTGGACTACAAGTCCAACAAACTGCCCAGCTACGACAGCGCCACCTTACAAGACGCCGTGCTGCACAAACGCTACGACGTGCAATACGTGCTCTACACCTTGGCGCTGCACCGTTTGCTCAAAGTGCGTTTACCCAACTACGACTATGCACAACACATGGGTGGCGCGGTGTACATGTTCTTGCGTGGCATCCAAGCAGAAAACGCTGGAGTACATGTGTGCCGACCACCACAGACATTGATTGAAGCCTTGGATGCTTTATTTGCCCAAACTCAACCCCACTAGTCAACAGATATGAACCCATCAACCGAACTCCAAACTTGGTTGGCCGAAGAAGCCGCTATCCAACAACAACTCTGCCAAGGCCCAGGTCCAGGCTTGGCAGACCCCGACCAAACCCGTGGACTGTCGGGCCTAGACATCTTGCATCGCAGCATGGCAGGTGAGCTGCCCTATTCCACCATGTCGCAAACGCTGGACTTTGTACTCGTCAGCGTGGGCGATGGATGTGCCACTTTTCAAGGCTCACCCAGCGCCAAACACCTCAACCCGATGGGAACTGTTCACGGCGGTTGGTTTACCACCTTGCTCGATTCCGCACTGGGCTGCGCGGTGTGGACCAAGATGCCCGCAGGGCGGCTTTACACCACCACCGAGCTGAGTGTGAACTTGGTACGCGCCCTGACACCCCAAGTGCCACGCGTCCGAGCCATTGGCCAAGTGATTCACTGCGGCCGCCAACTGGCCACCGCCGAAGCCCGTCTGGTGGGCCCTGACGGCACCTTATACGCACACGCCACCACCACCTGTTTGGTGTTCGATCGCAAATAAACGCCCTAGGACTTTCCCTAGAAAACGACTTTTCAGGCCTCAAAGCGATACTTTTTTTTCGATTTCACACAATAATAAGTAACACATTAAGAAATGGCTTGATTTGATCCACCGCAAATAGAGGGTATGTGATGCTTTCACAGTTTTTGCAGTTTTTGTTTTCTGGCATCACAGTTGGTGCAACGTATGCACTGGCAGCGCTGGGCTTCACTCTCATTTACAACGCCAGCAACGTGATCAACTTTGCGCAAGGCGAGTTCATCATGCTGGGCGGCATGTTGGCGGTGCTCTTTGCACAAATGGGTTTGCCACTGCCTGTCGTTTTGCTCTTGGCCATCGTCATTCCAGCGCTGGTCGGCATCCTGATGGAGAAAGTCGCCATCGAGCCCGTCAAAGGCGCAGACACCGTCTCGCTCATCATCATCACCATCGGTGCATCTTTGGTGATTCGCGGTTTGATTCAGGTGTGGCTCGGCAAAGGCACCTTCAGCCTGCCTGCGTTTTCGGGTGACACCCCGATTCATATTTTGGGCGCCACCTTGCTGCCACAAAGCCTTTGGGTATTGGCCGTGACAGCACTGCTGGTGGTGTCGCTTTGGTATTTCTTCACCCAAACACTGACAGGCAAAGCCATGTTGGCCACCTCGTTCAACCGCACCGCCGCAGAGCTGGTGGGCATCAACACCAACTTTGTGCTGTTCCTGAGTTTTGCCATGTCCGCAGGCTTGGGGGCGGTGGGCGGTATCTTGGTCACCCCCATCACCATGACCTCGTATGACGTGGGCATCATGCTCGGCCTCAAAGGGTTTGTGGCCGCAGTGGTCGGTGGTTTAGGCAACGGCTTGGGCGCTGTGTTGGGTGGCTTGCTCGTGGGCATTCTCGAAGCCATGGGCGCGGGCTACATCTCGTCAGCCTACAAAGATGCCGTGCCGTTTGTGCTGATTCTGTTCATTCTTTTCTTCATGCCACGAGGTTTGTTCGGCGGCAAATCTACCGACCGGGTGTAACCATGCACAAGAATGCTTATCTGGGCTTGGGCCTTGTGATTGCGGTGTTGTTGGTCTTGCCATTTGTGCTGCCCAACAGCTATTACATGGACTTGGCCATTCGCATGGCGATCAACGCCATCATCGTGATCGGCTTGAATTTACTCATTGGATTTGCCGGGCAAATCAGCTTAGGCCATGCAGGATTTTTAGGCATTGGCGCTTATGCCTCGGCCGTGTTGCCCACGCACTTTGGGTTTCATCCTTTGTTGGCCATGGCCGCCGGCGCAGCAGCCACGGCTGTGATTGCCAGCGTGGTGGCCAAACCGATTTTCAAACTCAAAGGCAACTACTTGGCCATGGCCACTTTGGGCTTGGGCATCATCATCAACATTGCTTTACGCAACGAAGCGCAATGGACCGGCGGCCCAGACGGCATGGCCGTGCCTGCACTGTCTTTGCTGGGCTTTGAACTGAGTAGCGACAAGCAGTGGTACTGGCTGGTGGCTGGCTTGTTAGCCATCAGCGTGTGGGCCTCACTCAACCTGATTGATTCACCGTTTGGCCGCGCCCTGCGTGCGCTGCATGGCTCTGAAGTCGCATCGCAAGTGGTGGGCGTGAACATCGTGCGCTACAAGGTGGCGATCTTTGTGATGTCCGCTGTGTTCGCCAGCCTGATGGGCAGCATCACCGCGCACTACATTGGCTTTGTGACGCCTAACTTTGCCGACTTCTTCCACTCCATTGAATTGGTCACCATGGTGGTGGTGGGCGGCATGGCCTCGGTGTTCGGCTCCATCGTTGGCGCGGTCTTGTTGACGGCACTGCCGCAAGCACTGGCTACCTTTGAAGGCTGGGAGACCGTGGTGTTTGGCTCGGTCTTGATGCTGTGCATGATCTTTTTGCCCAAGGGTTTGGTGCCCACCTTGGCAGCTAAGTTTGGCAAGGGAGAGTGAGCATGTCGTTGCTTGAAGTCAAAGATCTCTCCATCCATTTCGGCGGCGTCAAAGCCGTTCAAAACGTGTCGTTCAACATTGACGCGGGCATTGTGTACTCCGTCATTGGCCCCAACGGTGCGGGCAAGACCACCCTCTTCAACCTCATCACGGGGGTGTACAAACCCACCTCGGGTGAGATTCGCTTAGACGGCGAAATGATCCAAGGCAAGTCGCCCAACGAACTGGCTGAACGCGGTGTGGCACGCACCTTTCAAAACCTGCAAATTTGCATGAACATGAGCGCGCTCGAAAACGTGATGGTCGGTGCCCACCTACGCCTAGACCGCAACGTGTTCAAAGCCGCCCTGCGCTGGCCCAGCTTGCGCCGCCGCGATGTTGAACTGCGCGAAGAAGCCGCCGAACTCATGAAGTTTGTGGGCTTGGAGCCATACATCCACGCCCGCTCTGACGCCATGTCGTATGGCGTTTTGAAACGCCTTGAAATTGCACGCGCCTTGGCCATGAAGCCACGCGTCATCTTTTTGGACGAACCTGCAGCAGGCTTGAACCCCAAAGAAACCATTGAGATTGATCGCCTCGTGCGCAAGCTCGCCGACTCGGGCATCACCGTCGTGTTGGTGGAGCACGACATGAAGATGGTGATGAACCTCTCCGACCGCATCTTGGTGCTGGACTACGGCAAAAAGCTCACCGAAGGCACCAGCGCCGAAGTGCGCAAGAACCCCGATGTGATTGCGGCTTATCTGGGCGCACACGCCTGAGGACAGAGACATGGAAGCATTACGAATCATCTCTGACGAACACAAAAACTTTTGGCGCATTGCCGTCACGCTCGAACACGTGGCTGACGAAATTGACCAAGGCCTTCAGGTAGATCCTGCATTTTTTGAATCGGTGTTCAACTACCTCGAAAACTTTGCCGACCACGCCCATCACCTGAAAGAAGACGATCACCTCTTTCGCTTGATGCGTTTGCGCTCAGACAGCGCGAAAGCCATGATCGATGGGCTAGAGGACGAGCACCGCTTGGCCGAGCAACACTTGGCACAACTCAAAGCCACATGGGCACAAGCGCCACACGGCGACTACACCACGCTCACCGCCTCGTTGCGCGACTACACGCGACGCCTGAAAACGCACATCACCAAAGAAGAAACCGAAGCCATGCCACTGGCGCGTCAAATTTTGACGGCCGACGATTGGCACGAGATTGACACCAAGTTTTTAGACAACCAAGACCCCGTGTTTGGCGAGCAAGCACGTGCTGACTTTCGCGAGCTGTACCACCGCGTGGTGAGCTTGGCCCCTGACTCGATTGGTTTGGGCGGCCACAGCAGCGGCACCTTGGACAAACATGCCAAGCCCGTGTCGGGCGACATCTTGTTGAAAGTCACAGGGCTTGAAAGCAGCTACGGCCGCATCAAAGCCTTGAAAGGTTTGAACCTCGAAGTGCGTCGCGGCGAGACCGTGGCCTTGGTCGGTGCCAACGGTGCTGGCAAAACCACGTTCTTGCGCGCCCTCTCTGGCGTGCAACCCATGGGCGCTGGCGAAGTGTGGTTTGACGGTGAAGACGTGTCCAACGTGCGCTCTGACCAGCGCATGCGCCGTGGCATTTGCCACAGCCCCGAAGGTCGCCAAGTGTTTGGCCCACTCTCGATTGAAGACAACTTGCGCTTGGGCGCCTACACCCAGCCCAAGCAGTACCTGTCGCAAGACTTGGAACGTGTCTACACCATGTTCCCGATTCTGAAAGAAAAACGCCATTTGCCAGCCGGCACGCTGTCGGGTGGTCAACAACAAATGTTGGCCATTGGCCGCGCCCTCATGGGTCGCCCCAAACTGTTGCTGCTGGATGAACCCTCGATGGGCTTGGCCCCCTTGTTGGTGGAAGAAGTATTCAACGTGGTCAAGGCGCTCAAGCGTGAAGGCATGTCCATCATCTTGGCCGAACAAAACGCATTTGCGGCACTGGCTTTGGCCGACCGTGGCTACGTTTTAGAGACTGGCGAAATCACCCTGACTGGCCATGGCCAAGACCTCATCAAGAACGAAAAAGTGAGAGCAGCGTACCTCGGCATGTAACCCCACCCCAAAGATCAGTGGGAAAACCCTGATCTTTTTTTACCCCTCATCGCGATACATTTTTGTCAGCATATATTGATATTTTGTAACGTTTTAAAAACCACCACTAACGAATTTTTGGAGCCCTTTCATGTCTCACCCTTTGTTTGAAAAACATCACGCCACCTTGGACGGCGCATTGCACGCCATCGCCACACGCGGTTATTGGTCGCCCTACAGCGAGATGCCCAGCCCCAAGGTCTACGGTGAGACAGCGGCTGCCGACGGAAAGGCTGCCTTCGATGCACACCTGGGCCACAACTTTGAACTCAACCAACCCCGCCAAACCGGTTGGGTGGGTGGTGAAACATCGCCCTATGGCGTGCCTTTGAATGTGAAGTACCCCTTGTGCAACCACGAAACCTTGCTGCAAGCTGGTCAGGCCGCTATGCAAGGTTGGCAAGCCGTGGGCGCTCAAGGCCGCACAGGCATCTGTTTGGAAATGCTGGACCGCTTGAACAAGCAAAGCTTCGAGTTGGGCCATGCCGTGATGATGACCACTGGCCAAGGCTGGATGATGGCTTTCCAAGCCGGTGCACCCCACGCACAAGACCGTGGCCTCGAGGCCGTGGCCTACGCTTGGCGCGAGCAAAGCTTTGTGCCCACCGAAAGCACGTGGGAAAAGCCACAAGGCAAAAACCCCGCCTTGGTGATGAAGAAACACTTTGAAATCGTGGGCCGTGGTGTGGGCTTGGTGGTGGGCTGCGGCACCTTCCCCACTTGGAACACGTACCCCGGTTTGTTCGCGGCCTTGGCCACGGGCAATGCCGTGATCGTCAAACCACACAGCAACGCTGTGTTGCCTGCTGCCATCACGGTGCGCACCCTTCGCGCAGTGTTGGCTGAGAACGGCATCGACCCCAACTTGGTCACCTTGTGCGTGACCGACCAACGCAGCACCACACAAGAGTTGGCCACACACCCCTTGGTGAAGTCGGTCGACTTCACCGGTAGCAATGTGTTTGGTCAGTGGTTGATCGACCACAGCAAACAAGCGCAGGTGTATGCCGAGTTGGCCGGTGTGAACAACATCGTCATCGATTCCACCAACGCCTACAAAGCCATGTTGGGCAACTTGGCGTTCACCTTGTCCTTGTACTCGGGCCAGATGTGCACCACCTCACAAGCCATCATCGTGCCTGCCAACGGCATTGAGACCGACGAAGGCCACAAGAGCTACGACGAGGTGTGCGCCGATTTGGCCAAGTCCGTCGAACGCTTCTTGAGCAAACCCGAAGTGGCTTGCGCTGTGTTGGGTGCCATTCAATCCAGCGCCACCGCAGACCGCATCGACTTGGCCAACAGCGGCAAGCTGGGCAAAGTGGTGCTAGCCTCCACCAAGCTGAGCAACCCTGAATTCACAGGCGCCGATGTGCGCACCCCCGTGCTGTTGGCTTGCGACGCTGCAGATGAAAGCGCCTACATGGAAGAGCGCTTTGGCCCCATCAGTTTCATCGTCAAAGCAGCCGACACGGCCGCCGCCATTGCTTTGTCAGAGCGCATCGTCAACACCCACGGCGCATTGACCGTGGGCTTGTACTCCACACACCAAGAGGTGATCGATGCCATGACCCACGCCACTTGGCGCGGCAAAGTGGCGTTGTCCATCAACCTCACCGGCGGTGTGTTTGTGAACCAATCGTCCGCCTTCTCCGACTACCACGGCACAGGCGGCAACCCATCGGCCAACGCGTCGTATGCCGACTCGGCGTTTGTGGCCAACCGCTTCCGCGTGGTGCAGCGCCGCTACCACGTCTGAGTGAGAACACACGCATGAACACCTCTTTCATTCAGTTCGATGTGCGCGATGGCGTGGCTCGCCTCACGCTCAATCGTCCCGACAAGATGAACAGCTTCAACGCTGAGATGCACGCCGAAGTGCGCGACGCGTTGGACAGCATCCAAACCAACGCGGCCGTGCGTGTGTTGGTCATCACCGGCGCAGGCCGTGGCTTTTGTGCTGGCCAAGACTTGGCAGACAGCGAAGTGCGTTTCACCCCAGGCGAAACACCACCCGACTTGGGCGATGTGGTCGAGCGTCACTACAAGCCCTTGGTCATGCGTTTGAGCCAACTGCGTGTGCCCACGATTGCAGCGGTCAATGGCATTGCCGCAGGTGCGGGTGCCAGCTTGGCCTTGGCCTGCGACATGGTAGTGGCCACGCAATCGGCTTCGTTCATCTTGCCGTTTGCCAACATTGGTTTGATCCCAGACACCAGTTGCTCTTGGCATTTGCCCCAACGCATTGGCCAAGCCCGTGCCATGGGGTTGGCGCTGACGGGCAAAAAACTGCCCGCCGTACAAGCCGCCGAATGGGGAATGATTTGGGAAGTCGTAGAAGACGCAGCCTTTGTCACCACCGTTGACACGCTCGCAGCCAAGCTCGCCACCATGCCCACCAAAGCGTTGGTGCGCACCCGCCAAGCCATGCAATCGGCACACACCCACACGCTCGACACCCACCTGAGCGTGGAGGGCGAGATGATGCGCGAGCTGGGCCACAGTGCCGACTACGTCGAAGGCGTCTCGGCATTTTTAGAAAAACGCGCACCGAAATTCACCGGCGCATGAACATGTCATCTCGCGCGATTTCACCCCACACCCCCATTGGCGTCATTGGCGCGGGTGCCATGGGTGCGGGCATTGCACAAGTGGCCGCAGCAGCGGGACACGCCGTGCATTTGCTTGACGCGCGCGACGGCGCAGCGGCACAAGCCATCGCAGGTATTCAAGCCCAATTCGAGAAGATGTCGGCCAAAGGAAAGATGAGTGCAGAGGCTGCCCAAGCTGCCTCGCAACGTTTGCATACTGCGGTTTCGGTGTCTGAACTCGCTGACACAGGCTTGGTGGTTGAAGCGATTGTTGAAAACTTAGAGGTCAAACGCGACCTGTTTCGACAACTCGAAACCGTGTGCAACGCGTCGTGCATTTTTGCCACCAACACCTCGTCCATTTCTGTCACCTCGATTGCGGCAGGCTTGAACAACCCCGCACGTTTGGTGGGCATGCACTTTTTCAATCCAGCGCCTCTGATGGCCTTGGTTGAAATCATCTCTGGCCTTGCGACCGACGCCAGCTTGGCCGGTGTGTTATTCGACACCGCCAAGGCTTGGGGCAAGACACCTGTGTTTGCCAAATCCACACCCGGCTTCATCGTCAACCGTGTAGCACGCCCTTTCTACGCCGAAGGTTTGCGCCTCTTGCAAGAAGGCGCCGCCGACTCGGCCACGCTGGATGCCATCATGCGTGAACTGGGTGGTTTTCGCATGGGACCGTTTGAGTTGATGGACATGATTGGCCATGACGTGAACTTTGCAGTCACCCAATCGGTGTGGCGCGCGTTCTACAACGACCCACGTTTTTTGCCGTCTCTCATTCAGCAAGAACTGGTAGAAGCAAGTTATTTGGGTAAAAAAACCAAACGTGGTTTTTACAACTATGCCGAAGGTGCCAGCGCCCCCGTGGCACACACAGAAGCTGCCGTGGCCTGCCCCAAAAACATCACGGTGTACGGCGAGTCGCACACCGCCACTGCTTTAGCCAAACGTCTGACCACAGCGGGCGTGACGGTGCAACGTGCACGAACGCACGAAGGGCGCTTGGCCCAAGCCGATGGTGTGAGCATTTTTGAAACCGATGGCCGCACCGCCACGCTGCGTGCGCAAGCCACTGGCGTGTCCCAACTCGTGCTCTGCGATGTGGCGCTCAACCCCGACAGTGCCACACGCATGGCCATCAGCGTGGCTCAACAAGCCGATGCCTCGGCTTTGCAAGCAGCCACCGGCTTGTTTCAGGCCGCAGGGTACGCCGTGTCTTGTTTGCGCGATGTGCCTGGTTTAGCCGTGATGCGCACCGTGGCCATGCTGGCCAACGAAGCCGCAGATGCTGTCAACCAAAGCGTGTGCGATGCCCAAGGGGCCGACACCGCCATGCGACTGGGTGTGAACTACCCACGCGGCCCCTTGGCTTGGGCCGATGACATAGGTGCCCCCAACATCCACACGGTGTTGAAACACTTAGGCGAGTTTTACGGAGAAGACCGCTACCGCGTTTCGCCACTCATTCAGCAATCCGTTTATGCAGGAAGAACCCTCCATGTCTGACACCTTGAACCCTCAAGCTTTGGCACAAGCTGCCAGCCAAGCCATGTGGACACGCGACAACGCCACACATGCCTTGGGCATGGAATTGGTCAGTGTCGAACCTGGTCGCTCTGTGCTGCGCATGAAAGTGCGCACCGATATGGTCAATGGCCATCACATTTGTCACGGTGGCTTGATCTTCACCTTGGCTGATAGTGCTTTTGCCTACGCCTGCAACAGTTACAACCTCAACACCGTGGCCTCGGCGTGCAGCATTGACTTCTTGGCACCTGGCCGCGAAGGCGATGTTCTAGAAGCCACGGCGATGGAACGGTCCGCCTCCGGTCGTACCGGCGTGTATGACGTAGAAGTGAAGGTGGTGGGTGGTAACACCGTGGCCTTGTTCAGAGGCAAAAGCTACCGCATCAAAGGCGAAGTCATCGCCGGCCTTGAAGGCCAGTCGTAATTCAAAAAAACAAATCAGTGGAAGAGACAAACATGACCGCAAAACCAAGCCCCAACGCTGCCCTGCTGGACCCCATTGAAAAAGCCAGCCGCGACGAAATCAATGCCCTGCAACTCGACCGATTGAAATGGTCGGTACGTCACACCTACGACAACGTGGCCCCCTACCGCGAGAAGTGCGTGGCTAAAGGGGTACATCCCGATGACTTGAAAACGCTGGCCGACTTGTCCAAGTTTCCCTTCATGACGAAGGCAGATTTGCGCGACAACTACCCCTTTGGTTTGTTTGCAGTGCCTCGCGAAAAAGTGGCGCGTCTGCATGCCTCCAGCGGTACCACAGGCAAATCAGTCGTAGTGGGCTACACCACCAACGATTTAAACAACTGGGCCGACTTGATGGCGCGTTCACTCCGCGCCGCCGGTGTTCGCCCCGGCGAGATGGTGCACAACGCCTACGGTTACGGCATGTTCACGGGTGGTTTAGGTGCGCACGCTGGCATTGAACGTGCAGGCTGCACCGTGGTCCCCATGTCGGGCGGCCAAACCGAAAAGCAAGTCCAACAAATCATGGATTTCAGACCCGATGCCATCATGGTCACGCCGTCTTACTCGTTGGTGATTGCCGAAGAGTTTGAGCGCCAAGGCATTGCACCCAAAGACATCTCACTCAAAGTCGGCATCTTTGGTGCCGAGCCTTGGGGAGAAGGTATGCGTAGCGCCATTGAGGCCAAGCTGGGCATTGACGCGATTGACATCTACGGTCTCACCGAAGTCATTGGCCCCGGCGTCGCCTCTGAGTGCATTGAGTCTAAGGATGGCCCTGTGATTTGGGAGGATCATTTCTACCCAGAAATCATCGACCCAGAAACGGGTGAAGTCTTACCCGAGGGATCTTTGGGTGAGCTGGTGTTCACCTCACTCACCAAAGAAGCCTTCCCCGTCATCCGTTACCGCACGCGCGATTTGACACGTTTGCTTGCACCGACTTCGCGTTCATTCCGTCGCATCGGAAAAATCACAGGCCGCTCTGACGACATGTTGATCGTGCGTGGCGTGAACGTGTTCCCCAGCCAGATTGAAGAGCAAATTTTGCGCGACCAGCGTTTGGCGGCGATTTACCAAATTCACTTGAACCGTGAAGGTCACATGGACAGCGTGGAAGTGCATTGCGAATTGCAACCGCAAGCCAACCCAAGCGAGACAGCGCAGATTGCCAAAGAGCTGCAACACCACATCAAAACCGTCATTGGCATCTCCACACATGTGAAAGTGATGCCTGCTAACAGCATGCAACGCACCGAGGTGGGTAAAGCACGTCGTGTGATTGATGCACGTCCTAAACAACTTTAAACACACACCATGACCGAAGCTTTTATTTGCGATGCGATTCGCACCCCCATTGGCCGTTACGGCGGCACGCTGTCGGTTGTTCGCGCCGATGACTTGGGCGCTGTGCCCATTCAAGCCCTGATGACGCGCAACCCACACGTCGACTGGGCGGCGGTGGAGGACGTGATTTACGGCTGCGCCAACCAAGCGGGTGAAGACAACCGCAATGTGGCCCGCATGTCTGGGCTCTTGGCTGGCTTGCCCGCAGAAGTACCTGGCACCACCGTGAACCGCTTGTGCGGCTCTGGCATGGATGCCGTGGGCATGGCTGCACGCGCCATCAAAGCCGGCGAAGCCGAGCTGATGATTGCAGGCGGCGTAGAGAGCATGAGCCGCGCCCCATTTGTGATGCCCAAAGCAGACAGCGCTTTCAGCCGAAACAACGCGGTGTACGACACCACGATTGGTTGGCGCTTCGTCAACCCGTTGATGAAAAAAATGTACGACACGCATTCGATGCCGCAAACGGCCGACAACGTGGCCACTGACTTTCACATCAACCGTGAAGACCAAGATGCATTTGCCATGCGCTCGCAACAACGCTGGGGTGCAGCACATGCCGCAGGTCGATTCAACGACGAGATCGTGCCCGTCACCATCGCACAGAAAAAAGGCGACCCGATTGTGTTCACCACCGACGAACACCCTCGCCCAGAAACGACTTTAGCCATGTTGGCCAAACTCAAAGGCGTCAATGGCCCCGACCTCACCGTCACCGCGGGCAACGCCTCAGGTGTGAACGACGGCGCATGTGCCTTGCTCATTGCCTCTGAAACTGCAGCCGCCAAACACGGCCTCACCCCCAAAGCGCGGGTGGTGGGTATGGCCACCGCAGGCTTGGCCCCACGCATCATGGGCTTTGGCCCTGCACCGGCGGTGCGCAAAGTGTTGGCCCAAACTGGCTTGACGCTGGAGCAAATGGATGTCGTCGAACTGAATGAAGCTTTTGCTGCCCAAGGGTTGGCGGTGTTGCGTGATTTGGGCTTGCCCGATGACGCCGCACACGTGAACCCCAACGGTGGTGCGATTGCCTTGGGCCACCCCTTGGGCATGAGCGGTGCACGTCTGATCACCACCGCCAGCTACGAGCTGGCACGTCGTGGTGGTCGGTATGCCCTTTGCACGATGTGCATTGGTGTCGGACAAGGTATTGCCTTAATCATCGAACGCGTTTAACTGATCACTCAACCACAACTAGGAGACACGTATGAAATTTTCTTTGAAACAAATCGCCCTCGGAACAGCCATTGCCGTGAGCTCACTCTCTGCCTTGGCTGCAGACACCATCAAAATTGGTTCGGTCTTGTCCGTCACAGGCCCCGCTGCATTTCTGGGCGACCCTGAACTGAAAACCTTGCAGCTCTATGTGGAAGAGCTCAACAAAAAAGGTGGCGTGTTGGGCCGTCAACTCGAACTCGTGCACTACGACGATGGCAGTGACGCCAACAAAGCCAACAGCTTCACCAAGCGTTTGATTGAAGACGACAAGATCGACCTCTTGATTGGCGGTACCACCACAGGCGCCACCATGTCGATGGTGCCTTTGGTCACCAAAGCCGAAGTGCCCTTCATCTCCTTGGCAGGCGCCGTGGTGGTGGTTGAGCCTGTGAAAAAATGGGTTTTCAAAACACCGCACACCGACCGCATGGCCGCTGAAAAAGTGTTTGACGACATGAAAAAACGTGGCCTCACCAAAGTGGCGCTGTTGTCTGAAACCAGCGGCTTTGGCCAATCCGGTAAAAAAGAAACCGAAGCTGTGGCAGCCAAATACGGCATCACCTTGGTGGCCAACGAAACCTACGGTCCCAAAGACACCGACACCAGCCCACAGCTGACCAAAATCAAAAACACCGAAGGCGTGCAAGCCGTGTTTGTGTTTGGCTTGGGCCAAGGCCCTGCCATCGTGACCAAGAACTACCGCCAACTCGGCATCACCTTGCCCTTGTACCAATCACACGGCGTGGCTTCGGATGAGTTCTTGAAACTCTCTGGCCCTGCTGCGGATGGGGTGCGTTTGCCATCACCCGCACAGTTGATCCCAGAACAACTGCCTAGCAATGACCCACAAAAAGCCATCGTCTCGGCCTATGACGCAGCCTACAAGATGAAATACAAAAGCGAAGCCTCCACCTTTGGTGGTTACGCCTATGACGCTCTCTTGATCAGCGTGGACGCCATCAAACGCGCAGGCGGCACTGATAAAGCAAAAGTGCGTGATGCCATCGAAGCCACCAAAGGTTTTGTGGCCACCAGCGGCACATTCAACATGACCCCCGACGATCACATGGGCCTGAACCTGTCTGCCTTCCGTATGCTGGAAGTCAAAAACGGGAACTGGGCCTTGGTGAAGTAAACCCAACACACCTTCAGAGCCTCGCATCCGCCAGCGATGCAGGTTCTGAAACGTGTGAGCCAGCTCATACAAAAGGAAAGCACATGTACACGCAATCTTTCAGTGTCCCTGATGATTCAGCCCCCAAAGGCAAACCTGCCGTGGCGGCGATTGAACCAGCAGACTTGATGGAAAAATTCGACGCACGGATTGATGCCGATGGCCGCATTGAGCCGCAAGACTGGATGCCCGAGGCCTACCGCAAAACCTTGGTGCGCCAAATCAGCCAACACGCGCACAGCGAGATCGTGGGCATGCTGCCCGAAGGCAACTGGATCAGCCGCGCCCCCAGTTTGAAGCGCAAAGCAATTCTGATTGCCAAAGTGCAAGACGAAGGCGGCCACGGTCTGTACCTCTACAGCGCCGCAGAAACCTTGGGCACCAGCCGTGACCAAATGCTCGATGCACTGCACTCAGGCCGAGCCAAGTACAGCTCCATCTTCAACTACCCCACCGTCACTTGGGCCGATGTCGGCGTGATTGGTTGGCTGGTGGAGGGCGCCGCGATCATGAACCAAATTCCTCTGTGCCGTTGCTCTTACGGCCCCTATGCCCGCGCCATGATTCGCGTGTGTAAGGAAGAAAGCTTTCACCAACGTCAAGGCTACGAAGCCTTGTTGGTGATGATGACCGGCACCGCCGAACAAAAAGCCATGGTGCAAGACGCCGTCAACGGTTGGTGGTGGAAGTGCGTGGCCATGTTTGGACCACCCGATGCTGACAGCCCCAACAGTGCGCAAGGTATGCGCTGGGGCATCAAGCGCATCAGCAACGACGACTTGCGACAAAAGTTTGTGGACGCCACCGTGCCACAAGCTCAAGTTTTGGGCATCACTTTGCCCGACCCCGATTTGAAGTGGAACGAAGCGCGCCAGCACTACGACTACGGCCAAATCGATTGGGATGAATTCTGGGCCACCGTCAATGGCAATGGCCCTTGCAACAAAGAGCGGTTGAACACACGCGTCAAAGCATGGCACGAAGGCCAATGGGTGCGTGACGCCGCGTTGGCCCACGCACGTAAACAAAACACAATGAAGGAAGCCGCATGAACACCGCCACCAAACCAACCAAAGCCCTGAGCGAATGGCCGCTGTGGGAAATTTTTGTGCGCAGCAAACAAGGCTTGGAACACAAGCACTGCGGCAGCTTGCATGCCAGCGATGCCCAGCACGCTTTGCAAATGGCGCGCGATGTGTACACACGTCGCCAAGAAGGCGTGAGCATTTGGGTGGTTGAGTCCAACAGCATCACCGCCAGTGCGCCCGATGACAAAGGTGAATTCTTTGAGCCTGCGAGCGACAAGATTTACCGTCATCCCACGTTCTACACCATCCCTGAAGAAGTGGGGCACATGTGATGGCGCATTTAGATTACATCCTTCACTTGGCCGACAGCGCCATTGTGTTGGGTCAGCGCAATGCCGAATGGTGCGGCCACGGCCCCATCCTCGAAGAAGACATTGCCATGGCCAACAACAGCTTGGACTTGATTGGTCAAGCCCGCATGTTGTACCAATACGCGGCCACGCTCAAAGGCGGCGATGCGACCGAAGACGCCTTGGCGTACTTCCGTGATGCACAAGACTTCAAAAACTACACCTTGCTCGAGCTGCCTCACCATGGCGCTTTGGTGGGCTACGCCGTGGACAACCGTGACTACGCGGTGACGATTGTTCGCAACTTCTTGTACAGCGCCTTGATGGCCTTGGTGTGGGAAAAGTTGCAAACCTCCACTGACGAACACTTGGCGGCCATTGCAGCCAAGTCACTCAAAGAAGTGCGCTACCACTTGCGCCACTCGCACGATTGGTTGGTTCGCTTTGGCGATGGCACCGAAGAATCGCACGCACGTGCACAAGCGGCGTTGAACCACTTGATGCCCTACACCCAAGAGTTTTGGACACCCAACCCATTTGAAGGCGTGGATACCGCACAGCTCAAAGCAGATTGGGAATCGATGGTGCGTCACACGGTGGAAGAAGCCACCTTGACCTTGCCTTCCACAGAAGGCTTTGTCACCACAGGTAAGCACGGCGCGCACTCGGAGCATCTGAGCTTTTTGTTGGACGAGATGCAGAGCTTGGCTCGTGCACATCCAGAAGGTGTGTGGTGAGCCTCGACCTCAGCGCCAATTTGCACCCCGTGGTTCACCAAGTGTGGGACGCGCTGGACAGCTTGACTGATCCAGAAATTCCCGTGGTGACACTGCGTGAGATGGGCATCATCCGTGACGTGGAACGCGTCTCGGATGACGCAGTGGTGGTGGTCATCACCCCCACCTACAGCGGCTGCCCTGCGATGGAGCAAATCCATGACGACGTGCGCAGCACCGTCAAGGCGCTAGGTCTGCAAGTCGAGGTGCGCACGCAACTCGCCCCTGCATGGACCACCGATTGGATGAGCGATGTGGCCAAGGACAAGCTCAAGGCCTATGGCATTGCGCCACCCAACCGCCAATGTGGTGCCCCCTCGCAGCAAACCAGCGTGGTGCATTTCATACGCAAGCCGTTGCAACCCGAACAAGCCGTTGAGTGCCCACGTTGCGGCTCTCACCAAACGTTTGAGTCCTCTCACTTTGGCTCGACAGCCTGTAAGGCGCTCTACAAGTGCATGGATTGCCAAGAGCCGTTTGACTACTTCAAACCTTATTAAGTTTTCACTGAGGAGTCCCAATGTCTTCCCCTTCTTTTCACGCGTTGCCCATCAAAAAAGTCAGCCCCGAAGCTGCGGGCTCGGTGGCCATCACTTTCGACATTCCTTCGGACTCACGCGACAAGTTTCACTTTGAGCCGGGCCAGTTCCTCACCCTGCGCGCCACCGTGAATGGCCAAGACGTGCGCCGCAACTATTCCATCAGCAGCCCACGCAGCCAGTTTTTGAAGCAAGGCGAACTCGAAGTAGGCATTCGCCCCGTCGAAGGTGGCGTGTTTTCAAATTGGGCTGCTACCCAACTCAAAACCGGTGACACCGTGCAGGTGATGCCGCCTGAAGGTCGATTCACCATCAAAAAGCCACGCGCCATTCACCGCGTGGGTTTTGCAGCAGGCTCGGGCATCACGCCCATCTTGTCGATGGCAGCCACCACGTTGGAAGAGCAACCCGAATCAAAGTTCACCTTGATCTATGGCAACCGCCGCATGTCCAGCGTGATGTTCAACGAAGCTTTGCAAGATTTGAAAGACCGCTTCCCAAGCCGTTTCACCATGATTCACATCTTGTCGCAGCAAGCGCAAGAGGTGGACTTGTTGCAAGGCCGCATTGATGCGGACAAGGTCAAAGCCATTGTGGATGCACTGCTGCCCGCCAAGAGCATGGACGAGGTGTTCATCTGTGGCCCCGAAGCCATGATTGAAGCCACCGAAAAAGCGCTCGTCGACTGCGGCGTGCCTGCCAACCGCGTGCACAGCGAACGCTTCACCACCTCTGCCTCGCAAGCCAACAAAGTGCAAGCGGACACCGATGCATCCAAAGTGAAATCAGCCTCCACCAAGAGCGTTCACATGACCGTGGTGCTCGATGGCAAAGAACACGAAGTCGCGCTGAGCCCTGACGAGTTTGTGTTGGATGCCGCTTTGAATGCAGGCTTGGATTTGCCGTTCTCTTGCAAGGCCGGCGTATGCAGCACCTGCCGCTGCAAAGTCACAGAGGGTGATGTGTCGATGGACAAGAACTTCACCCTCGAAGCCGACGAAGTGTCGCAAGGCTTTGCCCTGAGCTGCCAAGCACGCGCGGCCACACAAAAGCTCGTCATCAGCTTCGACCACCGTTAAGCACCCGCCACCCCATGAGCCACACCCACAGTGACAGCAGTTTGATTGATTCGCCACAGGCGGCCATTCGACTGTTGGTCACCTTGGGTTTGGTGGTGCTGGGCAACAGCAGCATGTATGTGGTGTCGGTGGTGCTGCCTGCGGTGCAAAGCGAATTCGGCACAGGCCGTGCCGATGCCTCACTGCCCTACACCTTGATGATGGTGTGCTTGGGGCTAGGCGGCATTTGGACCGGACGCATGGCGGACCGGCATGGCCTGCCCCCCGTTTTGTGGTGCGGCGCAGTGGCGGTGTTTGCCGGTTTTGCATTGGCCGCCTACTCGTCCAATATTTGGATGTTTGGTTTGGCCCACGGCATCTTGGGGCTCATTGGCAGCTCGTCCACGTTTGCACCGCTCATGGCCGACACCGCGTTGTGGTGGCAAAAGCGTCGCGGCATTGCGGTGGCCATTTGTGCGTGTGGCAATTACATCGCCGGGGCCATTTGGCCGCCCTTGGTGCAACACGGCATAACCACCATTGGGTGGCGCCCCACTTACCTCATGCTCGGCACGCTGTGTGGTTTGGGCATGTTGGCGCTCTCGCTCAAGATGCGCGCCAAGCCGCCAATTCCCAAAGTGTCGGTCGCCACCTCGGCACTGCCACACGATGGGGCGGTGCGTCCGTTTGGCTTGTCTGCCTTTCGGGCGCAATTGCTGTTGTGCGTGGCAGGTGTGGCGTGTTGTGTGGCCATGGCCATGCCGCAAGTGCACATCGTGGCGTATTGCACCGACCTGGGTTACGGCGCAGCACGCGGCGCTGAAATGCTGTCGTTGATGTTGACGTGCGGCATTGTGAGCCGCTTGGTGTCTGGGTTGATTTGCGACCGCATTGGCGGCATCAAAACTTTGTTGCTGGGTTCGGTGTTGCAAGGCGTTGCCCTGCTCGCGTTCTTGCCGTTTGATGGTTTGGTGCCTTTGTATGTGATCTCGGCCACGTTTGGTTTATTTCAAGGCGGTATCGTGCCGTCTTACGCCATCATTGTTCGTGAGCATTTCTCTCCCAACGAAGCGGGGCAACGGGTGGGCAGCGTCATCATGGCCACGCTGGTGGGCATGGCCTTAGGGGGCTGGATGTCGGGTTGGATCTTTGACCTCACAGGCAGCTACAAGGCCGCGTTTGTCAACGGCATCGCTTGGAACTTGTTGAATGTATCCATCGCCAGCTGGTTGTTTTTGCGTTTGAAGAAAACCAGGCTTGAACACAGCTGAGAAGGCCCACAGTCACACAAGATTCGCTCTGTAAAATTCATCGCAATGCGCTCTTGTTCCATCCCACCCATTCAACATCTTTTAGACAGTTTTCGAGAAAGAAATCGAGTCAAAGCCGGCTCTTTGATCATTTCTGTTTTTGGCGATGCAGTTCTGCCCCGTGGTGGTGAAATTTGGCTGGGTGGATTGATCAACCTGCTCGCCCCGCTCGACCTCAACGAGCGACTGATTCGAACCACCGTGTTTCGGTTGGTCAAAGACGAGTGGCTCACCACACAAACCCAAGGTCGCCGCACCGACTACAAACTCTCGGCCAGCGGACGCCGCCGGTTTGAAGAAGCCTCCAAACAAATTTACGCAGCCAACGCCCCCACGTGGGACCACCGTTGGCGACTGGTCATGCTGGTGGATGAACTACCCCCCAAAGACCGCGAACGTTTGCGCCGTGCGTTTTACTGGCAAGGCTTTGGCGAGATGAACGCCAACTGCTTCATCCACCCCAGCGCGGACTTAACCACCGCGTTTGATGCCCTGCGCGTCGACGGCATGGCCGATGTGTTGCCACGACTCATGCCGCTGGTGGCCATGAACCCACGCTTGGGCCAATCCGCCAACGATGCCGACATGGTGCACACAGCGTGGGACTTGGAGCAACTGGGCGCAAGCTATGTGGAGTTTGTGAAAACCTACAAAGGCATTTTGGATGCGCTGCGCAAAGCCAAAAAATCGAGCATCGATGATGAAAGCGCTTTCCTCACGCGCACCTTGCTGATTCATGATTTCCGTCGCTTGCTGCTGCGTGACCCCGAACTGCCTGAAGTTTTGCTGCCCCCAAAATGGCCAGGCCAAACCGCGCGCATGTTGACCAAAGAGCTGTACCAACGTTTGCTGGCCCCTTCTGAAAGCCACCTCAACCAACACTTGGTGCTGGCCAATGGCGAAGCACCACCCGCCTCGGATTTGGTGATGCGTCGGTTTGAATTGGATCTGACCACGTTGAACGTGGCTTAGTGGCGGCCATGCCTCAGCACACCACACTGTCCATGCTCTTGCCTGCGGCGTGGGCACAGGCCGCCCCGTTGAGCGGCTTAGACAAATCACTGGCCAACCTGCTGCAAACCAAACAACCCAGCGACGATGTGCGCCATGTGTGGTTGG
>JACCDN010483804.1_pt1:0-55000 | contig 56721 bp, 38 predicted proteins | sample 7441691 | NCBI WGS metagenome assembly JACCDN01 (sample SAMN15323439, study PRJNA562643) | freshwater metagenome | isolation source: river surface water | place: USA:Blue River Watershed | collected 2017-08-16 | reverse complement strand
TTAAATACGATGATTCTAAGGAACATCTTACTAACTATATCGAAAAAGGATTATCAGAAAAAACAGAAGAAGCAAAATTCCTGTTTAGCGCAATCGAAAATAAAATAGATGAAACAAAAACTATTCCCAGCTCCTTAGGAGCTATATATTATGAACAAATGGCAAAGCAATATGGCATGTCTCTAGAAATGCACGAAAAGGAAGCGTTAAATTCTTTTATCGCGCAAATATCATCTCATAAAAACATTCAAAAGTCATCTTCCATACAAAAAATACTAGAACTGGGATGTAAAACAGGAGGAGTTGGTAGAGCGCTTAAAGAAAACGGAATTACATCGATTATAGAGGCAATAGAGCCATCAAACATACTGATAGAAGAAGCTAAAACATCTAAATTTCAAGAAGAGCCTGTGTATTCATCGCTAAAATGCTGCGACATACATGAATACATTTCAAACAAAACAGCTAGAAAAAAGTTCGATATAATAATATCGCATGATGCATTAAACCTCACCCCATCACTATTACCACTCTTCAAGGAACTAGAAACAATTCTATCCTCAACAGGATTTATAGCCCTATCTTTACGTATCACAGATAAGAAAAATTGGACATTTAACAACCTACCTTGCAGATTTTTGTTCAATAAAGATTATATAACAAATAAAATAAAGGAAGCAGGATTAAAGATATCGTCACAATCTGAGATACTGTTTCAAAATGGAGATAAGGGGATAGCTGTTATAATAACGAAATGAACTTAGACCCTAAAAACGTACCCCTGCCCCCTGATAGTCTGTAAAAAAACTGGAGCCCTTGAATCAGACTCAATTTTAGACCTAAGCCTGGCTACTATAGTATCCACAGATCTCTCATTACTCCCTGGGAACAGCGCAACCATATCTTCCCTAGTGATTATTTTACCTATATTACTAAGCATTTCCTTCATTAAAACATGCTCATTTGTAGTTAGGCCAACAGGAACATCATTTTTATCGTATAGAACAGATTGCCTATTATTATATCTAAATCCACCAAACTTAACTTCATCAACAGAAACGCTTTTTTTAGAATAACTAAGTAAATTCTTAATTCTGAGAAGCAATTCCTCTGGCTCAAAAGGCTTTGCCAAATAGTCGTTAGCACCACTTGAAAGGCCAATTATTCTGTCATCAACATCTCCTAATGCTGTCAACATTATTACTGGACATGGAATTTTATCTCGGCTTCGCTTAAGAAATTCTATACCACTCTCATGTGGCATCATAACATCTATAATAAGCACATCACAGACAATATCATCTATTACAGACTCGGCAGCAGCTACATCTTCAGCTAAAGAAACAACATATCCATTGGAATTCAAAAAAGAACCTAAAAGCTCCCTTATCCCATCATCATCATCTACAATCAAAATATGAGTAGTCATAGATTATTCAACAACTTTAGGCACAACAAAGCATCCATATTTGTGTTTGGCATTTTTTAGCACTTCTTCAGGAATTCCACCATCTGTCACCTTATCTTCCCTAAGAGGCAGATCAACAGCTTCCATCCCCACCATAGGCTCAACACCATCTGTATTCACCTCTTGCAGTTGCTCTATCCAGCTGAATATCTTATTCAACTCCCCGCCAAAAAACTTCACATCATCTTCGCTAACCTTTATCTTTGCCAGCTTAGCTATTTTCTTAACTTGCTCGTTACTTATAGACATATTGATACCACTTAATAATATTGACCAGTGCGCTTTAATAAACTAGAATGTACTACTTATAATCGATTTGATCAATAGATGATTTACACAGATTTAAGAAGCTTTTTATCAGTGAGCCTGTCTAATGGTTGCTGGAATTTCCTCTCCCTTGATGTTGGAAAGAAGAAAATAGGCCTCGCACATTCAAGCAGCAGTGTTAACGTTGTTCTGCCCATAGGGTTACTTACAGAAAAGACACAACCTTTGCAAATTGAATCCGTCAATAAGATAGCCTTGGAAAGAAAAATAACTGGCATCATAATAGGGCTTCCAGTAGAAATGAGCGGCTTACATGGGTCTCAAGTGAAATCTGTTACTGACTTTACTAATAGATTATCAAAGCGTGTCAATATACCTATTTATTTAAGCGATGAAAGGATGACCACAGCACTTGCTAACAGGCTGCTGAGCTTTAATAATTTATCTAGAAGGCAGAGAAATGATGTCGACGACGAAGTTTCAGCAGCAATAATTTTAGAAAACTTTCTACACATGGCAAAACCATATCTTTAAGACAAAAAATAAATATGCTTACAATCCTTATCTAGATAACTCTTGCTTCCTATTATCTTGCCCAACTTTTATGTAAGGAAGAAAGCTTGATAAGGCCTTCTTCATCGAAGCATCAAAATTATCACTTTTTTTAACTATCGTATCATTATTACACCCTGTCAAATCTGGTAAAGCCGTAGTAGATTTAGGTGAATTATCTTTAGCCTCATGACTCATTAAATCTAAAGGAGTACCTTTTATACTAAAAAGCACAGTCCTTCCCACCTCATTAAACGAAACACGTGTTTCGTTATCATTTATCCCTTTTTTATCATCATTATTTCTATACACTTCAATCCATCTTTCTACTAAACTTTCCTTCGACAAAACTTTTTTAACAATGGAGAAGCCACCATTTATTATATCAACTTGCTTTAAGCAATCATTACCATAAGTGGAAAACAATGATAATATCTGATCTGGCGTCCTGTAATTTTCATTCAATCTTAGGCGCTCGACATTGTAAATATTACTTAGAATCAACTGCAATACAAGAGGATCTCTATCATGTATATAAAGCATCTCTTGAAACGTCATAACTGCCTCATTATGCATATACAAGATCTCATCTTTAAACTTCACTGCAAACATAAACAGTCCGATTCTTTTACAGCTTGGGTCCCTAAAAAACTGATCACCTTCTTGTAAATCTACTTCTTTATAAAACTCTGTTTTTGATTCATTCCATCTTAAAATTGCATCTTTATCCTGAAATAATCTATCCAGGGCATTAATTGATACATCATACATGTCTTCAATATCAGAAATACTAATAACACTATTAACAATTAATTCTTGGATAGTTTCCATGAATTTTATATAAAATATCAATAAGGCAGGTTTTTCTTTTTTCAATGACATAAAAAAGTCATCTCCATTTATCAAGCCTATTGCCTCATAAAAACTATTTCTTTTATTTATCCATTCTTGATTAGCATCCCTATCAATTAATATATATCTCAAATACTCAGGATACGTTTTGCAAACAGACTGCATATCATCCAGTGAAAAGAAACCCTGACGAAGAATGCATGGAACTTCATACGCATAAAACAACAGAAAGCCACAAAACTTCCCTTTTACCTCTGTTTTATTACCTTTAATACCTTTATTTAGAGAGTTCTGCTCTTCATAAAGCTTTATAATATAATCCATTCCACGCTCTTGACGTTTAACACTAGGGTATCGATCTATGAAATCTATCAAGCCTGTAGTATCAGAAAACAGCACATCACAAAGAAGCAAATTATGAGCGTTGCTTATGTAGTATAATGGCATAACCTCTTTTATATCACGCTTTTTATTAGCCGCTTGAATATCGCCTAAAGCAAGAATTTTAAGTCTGGATATTGGATTTTCTGTGCTATTATCATTTGGATATATTTTAGCCATTTTAAATATATTATTTATCTCTTTTCCAGATAATAGATAAAGCTTTACAAAATTGTCAAAAGACACATTTGGATTGCGTCTTAGATGTGAGAAATAAGTGATCGACGCTTTCACAGCTTCATATCCGCTATTTACTATATGATTTAATGTAATTCCTTTATTTGATTCTATTAATTTTGACAGAGAAAAAGAATTATTAAGCAGCAAAGAGATAAACTTACTATTCAACTTAAACAGATCCACTATAGGAATAGATTTATTATAGTGGATAAAATTAAGCACACCAAAGCTATAACCTAAAAACAAATCAAGCTTTTCAACATCGAGCTGATTGATTATTTCAATCAGCTCAGATGGAGCTATACCTTGAAATTTACAATATGCAAAATTTTTTCCTTTAATAAGATCTATAACATCAACATCTCTGGTACCACGAATAATAACCCTCAACTTCTCTATTGGAAGATTGCTCAGGGAATCGCTTGACATTCCATTTTCGACAATCTTTTTAAATTTTTCATTAGAACAAAGCTGATCTTTAACCCAAGATTCACCATCAAATTCTATAACTTCTTCTTGACTATCATCAAGGCCAGTATAAATTCTTGAAGCCTTTAAATCTTCATCAAATGGGAAAAATCCCGTTGAAAAAGAAGAGTCTTTATCATCATCGCGTGAAGATATTATTGAGTCTATATGATCTGATGTAGTCTGCCTATCATCATATCTATTATAGAAATGTTCGTGCTCCCTAAGTGATTTTCTCATATATGCATCTCATTCATTTCATTATTATATTATGATAAAATTAAAGAACATGATTTGCAACATATAACAAAAATCTTAACAACCAAAAGATTCACCTCTTCATAAAAATAATAGATTTCTCCTTCCTTTTGGCTTTATTGGAAATATTAAATTGAGTTACTTTCTGCTTGGAATGCGTTTTTATTTCCTTGTAAGACCCAACAAAACCCTTCCACACTTTATGAACTCTCTGGGAATATTGCCTTGATAAGGAGGCTGTTTTAGAATGATACCACCCCACTGCCGTGAACCAATTTTTAGACTCATTATAATTTGACTGAAGGAACTCCGCAGCATAGCGAGAATTATGATATGGGTTAAAAGCATGATTCAAGCTAGGGAAATTCTTGCCATGATGGAGCAAACTGATTTGATTGCAGCCTACGTCTATACTTTTAACACCTGCAGCAAGCTTAGTTCTAACAAAATGTATAGCTGATTGCTCATCATTAAAGTAATATGGAGCCCCTTCAACATTAACAGCCCAAGGCCACGGGTATATTTTTTTTTCAACCTCATCCAACCTTCCTGACTCTACTATAGATATAGAGTGTAGCAATCCCTTTGGTATGCTGTATCTGCCCTCATAATAGTTAATTGCTTCTACACATTTCAATGATTCTTTGTTGACTGATACTGCGATTATGGAATGCAATATTGCCAAAATATTAATCAATATGCAGAATAAATTTTTATTAAAGGAAATCATTTATATCGACAATCTTACTCATATTTAGTTAGTATATGAGATTAGATGAGTATGTCACTTTTGACAAGGTTAATAACAAATATGTTCAATAGGGAGCTTAGTAACTTTCTAGCAATGCTATCTGGGGAGCAGAGGGTTTCACGCAACACTTTGTCTGCATATAAAAAAGATATTTCCGATTTCTTTTTATATATAAAATCGCTAAAGATTGAGCTGCATAACATTTCTGAATCTAATATAAGACAATATGTCTCATCTCTTTCCGAAAAGGGTCTTAAGGGCGTTACTATAGCCAGGAAGGTATCCGCCATAAAAACTTTTTTTAAATTTATGGTTTCAGAAAAAGAGATACAAAACGATCCATCTGTTAACGTATCTGCACCTAAAATATCAAAACTATTACCTAAAGCACTGATGGAAGATGATGTAAAAAAACTGCTTTGCTATGAATGGAAAAATGATTCAGCAGAGTCAGTCAGATCAAAAGCTATACTAGAATGCTTATATGCTAGCGGCATGAGAATAAGCGAGCTTGTAACACTTAAGATGAATGAGTTGCAGTTCACACCAACAAAGGAATTGCTCCCTTTCTTTATTATCAGCGGGAAAGGAAGGAAGGAAAGGATGGTTATGTTATATGAAAAAGCCTCACTAACACTGCAAGAATATCTATCTAGACGTGATGAATTCATACCTAAGGGCTTTAAAACTGAATGGGTCTTTCCGTCTATATCTAAAGATGGCTCTATATCACATCTAAGCAGGCAGCGCGTGGGACAAATATTAAAGTCTGTAGCGCTAGAAGTGGGCCTTAACCCAGAGTTAGTTTCACCCCATAAACTAAGACATTCATTTGCTAGTCATCTCTTGCAAAATGGTGCTAACCTCAGGGTGGTACAAGAGTTATTAGGCCATTCTGACATCAGCAGCACACAAATATACACAAAAGTTTTGAGCTCTGGATTAGCGAATCTAGTGTTAACTAAACACCCATTATCAGAAGATAAAAGCTGATTTTACTAACCTTCTAATTCCAAGACTACCTAAAGGAATTATATCTTTAAAGCACAATATTTTAGTCGTTTAATTCTTGAATACATATCTAAGAAAATTGTAAAGGTGTATTAATAAGCCATATAATGAACTAAATTCTCCCCCTATAAAAACAATAAGAATCGAAACTTTATCCAAAAATAAGAATAATCTTGCAAATAAAATAGTTTACACTTATCATCTTGTGCTAGATAATTTAAATTAAAAAATTCAATGCTTGCAAAATTAATGGGTTTAATGTCTCACAATCTAGCTATGGATCTAGGGACTGCAAATACACTAGTATATGTTTCTGGTAAAGGAGTAGTTTTAAACGAGCCTTCAGTGGTTGCTATGGTAAATCACAGAGGTGCTATGATCCCCTATGCCTTCGGTAACCAAGCTAAAATGATGCTAGGCAGAACCCCAGCTGATATAAAGGCTATTAGACCATTGAAAGATGGAGTTATAGCTGATTTCAGAGGAGCTGAGGAGATGATAAAATATTTCATCAAGAAAGCGAATGGGAGCAGTGCTTTATTCTCTAGGCCATTTGTTATTGTATGCGTACCTTATGGGGCAACGCCTGTTGAAAAGAGAGCCATACAAGACGCAGTGGAAAGTGCTGGTGCAAGAGAAGTGAAGCTTATATACGAGCCAATGGCGGCAGCTATAGGTGCAAATTTACCTGTTACAGACCCTACAGGCTCTATGATCGTAGATATAGGGGGCGGAACAACAGAAGTTGGAGTTATATCGCTTGGTGGGATAGTAGAATCAAAATCAATAAGAGTTGGTGGAGATTCGTTCGACGAAGCTATAATAAATTATATTAGAAGATTCCATAACTTGTTGATAGGAGAATCAACAGCGGAGAAAATTAAGAAAGAAATAGGAACTGCTTGCCAACCTCAGGGTAAAGCTAGAGGCATAGAAATAAAAGGTAGAGATCTTGTTCATGGAATACCAAAAGAGATATCTCTATCTGAAGCACATATAGCAGAGTCTCTTCAAGACCCTGTAAATCAGATATTGCAAGTTGTTCTTACTGTATTGGAGTCTGCACCACCTGAGCTTTCTTCAGATATAGCAGACAGAGGTATTGTTTTAACTGGTGGTGGAGCGTTGTTAAAAGATCTAGATCGTGTACTACGTGATGGAACTGGGTTACCTGTTCTTGTTGCGGAAGATCCATTATCCTGCGTCGCATTGGGCACAGGTAAGGTTTTGGAAAATCTAGAAGAACTTGGACATGTTTTATTCACCCAAGATTAATTGGAAATTATTATATGAATTTTGATGTAGCAAAGCATAAAGGCGAATTGTTATTTTTGCCACTTGGCGGATCTGGCGAAATAGGTATGAATCTTAACTTATACCACTATCAAGGCAAATGGTTGATTATAGACCTTGGGATTGGATTTGTAACAGATTACTGCCCTGGAACAGAAGTTATGGTTCCAAACATAGAGTTTATCGAAAAAAACAGGGAAAATATAGTAGGCTTAGTTCTGACACATGCGCATGAAGATCACCTTGGTGCAGTGCCTTACCTTTGGAATGATCTACAATGCCCTATATATACAACAAAGTTTACTGCCGCTGTACTGAAGGCTAAGTTCTCTGAGTCTGGCGTTGGAAAATCTGCAAAAATACACGAACTAGAGCTAAACAGCCGCTTTTCAGTAGGTCCATTCGATTTGGAATTACGTGGCATGACACACTCTATCCCAGAAATGCATGCCGTTATGATCAGAACAGATAAAGGCAATATATTGCATACTGGAGATTGGAAGATGGATAACAACCCTATGGTTGGTGAATCTATGGATGAAAAGGCTCTAAAAAAGCTAGGGAAGGAAGGAATATTGGCAATGGTTGGAGATTCAACCAATATATTCAATGAAGGCCATTCTGGATCCGAAGGAGAATTATCACTAAGCCTAGAGAAAATAATAAAAAACATTTCAAGCGGCATGGTTATTGTTACAACATTTGCATCCAACATAGCTAGGGTTTACTCTATTGCTAAATCCGCTCAAGAAGCTGGAAGACAAGTGGCTTTGGTTGGAAGATCACTTAAAAGAATGTATGAAGCGGCACTTCAATGCGGATACCTTTCTGATTTATCACCATTACTCTCAGAAGATAGCATAGGGCATATCAAGAAAGAAAATTTGCTGCTTATATGCACTGGAAGCCAAGGGGAACCACTTGCAGCAATGAACAAACTGGCAAACGAAACCCATCATAAACTTAAGATCTCCAAAGGAGATACAGTTATATTTTCATCCAAAATCATACCTGGAAACGATAAAAGAATATACGCACTTATGAATAAGCTATGCAAAAGAGGTATAGAAGTTCTTACAGAGCGCGATCATTTCGTACACGTATCTGGGCACCCCGCAAGGCAAGAAGTTGCAAAATTGTACGAGCTTTTAAAACCAAAAATAGCGATACCTGTTCACGGAGAAGCAATGCATATACACGAGCATGCAAAATTTGCAAAAAGCTGTGGAGTGCCTATTTCTCACGAAGTTGCAAATGGAGACGTATTACGTATATCAGAAAATGGTGTGGAGAAAATAGCCCACGTTACATCTGGGTATATGGTCATAGACGGAAACTTTATATTATCGCCAGATTCATCTGTAATGAAAATTAGAAGAAGAATGACGGAAGCTGGTATAGTTATTGTAACCGTAATACTAAATAAAGATATTGGAATTAAGTCTACAATTATAGCACCAGGGCTTTTGGATGACTATGAGGACAGAGAATTGCTGCTTGAAATTTCTGAAGAGGCTTCTGACTTTATTTTAACCAACAAAAGAAAAAGCTATGATGCAATAGAAAAAGGTCTTCGTTCTATCGTTAAGCGCATGATAAAAAAAGAAACTGGCAAAGACCCTTTTATTATATTGCAGCTAGAGAGAATTAGTTAGCGGTATTTTGATGTGGGCACTATAAAGATTGCAACGCGGGCAAGCAACCTTGCTGTAAAACAAGCTGAACTGGTTATAAACGCCCTAAATAAGGCTGACCCAAATCTAGAATGCATACTATGCTTAATAGAAACAACAGGGGATAAACTTTTGAATTTAAACCTCTCTACAGTGGGTGGAAAAGGTTTGTTTTTGAAGGAAATAGAAAATAGCCTACTAAATGGAGATTGTGACATAGCAGTACACTCTATGAAAGATGTCCCTGTAGACTTACCAGAAGGTCTAATTATACCAGCAATGCTAGAAAGAGGAGATGCAAGGGATACATTAATTTCTAAAAAGGGATACTCAATATATGATTTGCCACAAAATTCAATAGTTGGCACTTGCGCAAGTAGAAGATCAAAAATAATAAACTCTATACGCCCCGATTTGACTATATCACCAATTAGAGGGAACATACAGTCTAGAATAAGAAAAATGGAAGAGGGGCAATACGATGCTATAGTGCTTGCATTATGTGGCATAGAAAGATCTCATATCAATGAACTAAACCACTCACCATTTTCAATAGATGAGATGGTTCCAGCTATAGGTCAAGGAGCCATAGGAATTGAATGCCGTAAAGATGATATAAAAATGCTTGAGATACTCCAAAAAATAAATCATGATATCACCCATTCTAACGTTTCAGTAGAGAGAGAATTTATGAAAGGCATGGATGCAGATTGCACAACTCCAATAGGTGGATATGCGATAAAAGATGAATCTGCTATCCAGCTAAAAACATATTATTACGATGCAGATGTAAAAACTCTTTCTTTTTCTGGCAATCAAGAAGCTGTGGTAGAAATGTCAGTAAAAGCTTATACAAAAACCCATATTTAAATCAAGCGAATAAAATTAAGGGCAAATTTACAAAGCCAATATCATTACTTTTACAGTTATAGCAGCCTAAAAGAGCTCAAAATTGTCTTTTTCCGCCACGCCCCCTATAAAAATGAAAAGAATCTGTACATCAGGAACCATATCCATAGAATAAGGAAAAAAACTTAAATTTATTTATTCAAAATAACCTGAAGTTCTTCCCATTCACGTTTCGAAAGGCCAGTGTCAGCAATATCAATTTTTTCTCCTGCTATCATCCTTTTCACAACCTGCAGAGCTTCATTCGATAAAGAGACAGAATTGAACCTATAGTTTAAAAAAGCTTCATAAGTATGAGGAACCCATTTCTTAACAACATCAAGTATAACCCGTGCATACTCTTGTATTTCAAACTGAGCATGCGAATCAGCTCTAAGTCTTAAGAAATGCAATAAGTTATTTAGATCCACTTTCCAATACCACTGAGTATAATAGTTTACAGGCAAATTCATTCGTGCCAGCTCCCTAGTCAATCCTTTGCGGTTTTCATCGATCTTTTGATCAGTCTCATCGTCTAGATTCATCATTTCCATGTAGTGCTGATATGATCTTTCAGAATCTGTTTTTATCAAATCAAGCACTCTTTCAGCTTCTTTTCCAGATAAAATCTCTCCTCTACCCTGCATATTAACGCTTGATTGGGCCGCAAGAACTTCTGGCTTAGGAACATAGAATTCCTTATCTAATATTGAGTATCTCGCAGAATATTCATTTATATTAGCTGTACGATGCCTCACCCATTGTCTAGCTACAAATATTGGCAATTTAACGTGTAACTTTATTTCACACATCTCAAATGGAGTTGTATGCCAGTGACGCATCAAATATCTGATTAACCCTCTATCTTCATTAGCCTTTTTAGTACCTCTTCCATATGATACCCTTGCAGCTTGTACTATTGCTGAATCATCTCCCATATAATCAACCACACGCACAAAACCATGATCTAAAACAGGCAATGCCTCATATAGTATATCCTCTAATTCTGGAACAGTTGCTCTTCTTGTCTGGGTCCAAGATTCCCTAATATTCTTTATTTCTTGATCTTGAATTTGATTAACAGCCATACTTTTTACCATAAATAACTTTTACATAGGAGATTAGCCAAATTATCAATGTATGCAACTAAAATATTTTACTATGCAATAGTATTTGAAAAAGAGCAATACATCATACAGAAAGATAAGCATCACATTTGTACAACAAATCATGGAGTTCTTTTGCTTACAAGCTTGGATGACTTTTTTTGGAATGGTGCCATCGAGAGGATTCGAACCCCCGACCTACGCATTACGAATGCGCCGCTCTACCAACTGAGCTACGATGGCAAAAGTCATGAAGAAATAATATATATAAAAGATATTATTTCAATATAATGTTAAGATGATTTTTTAGTTTGTATTTCAGCCATACGGAAGGTTTGCATAGCCTTCTTGTGCTGTTCTGGCGGATACATAGCAAGTAAAGCTAGGGTTTTATCATGCAGATATTCAACATGAACTTTTGTATGACCTACGTTTTCAAAACCAAGCTCCTTAGCAGCCTTTTGCGATAAGTCAATTATTCTGTTACTTCCTTTAAATGGACCTCTATCGTTAACAACTACATCTATAGATTTAGAGTTAACAAGATTAGTAACCCTTACAACACTAGGCAACGGAAGAGTTCTGTGTGCTGCCGTATATTCGTTCCCTGTAAAAAGAGAACCATTTGCTGTCTTTCTACCTTTGAATTTTGTCCCATACCAAGAAGCGACCCCAATTTCTCTGTAATGCTTATCAACAGAAGGGGTGTATTTTTTACCATTGACATGATATGAATTTCCCAACTTAAATTCACCTTTCACATAGTCCTTATGAACAACGGTCTCTTGCTTAGGTTTACCAAGAGATGCACATGATACTAAAGGAAAGAAGAAAAGATGAGCAAGTAATACAACTAGAAATTTAGATTTTATATCCATTAGCTATCATCATTAGAATTACACAAAACATTTATATCATTTATATCCATATGTCAAGAAGAAGTCAGTTTTTTACATAACACATCCTTATCATAACCGGTGATACTACTCTTACACCCAGATGAATCCTCGGAGAACTCAAGAAGTTTTTGCATATTAAGAACGAGCTTATATCTTTTTTGTATATGCTGTATGGCTTCATCTATCACTTCAAGCTCTGAATCGATTATATCTGATGCCTGAGACAATTTTATTAATTTATTAATCGCATCTTCTAAGCCTTTTGATTCTTTTTTAAAGGCTTTTATAAGACTGTTTTGAGTGCATTTTTCAACTCCCTTTTCAAACTCTCTTCTACTTGAACGCTTCATAAGCACTCCTCATATATAGATTTACAAGAAGAGTTTAGCTCAGCAACCTTCCTTAGTCAATAATTAGTATATTAAATCCACAAAAAACATTACTTTAGATTGATGAAAATCGAGGCTTTAAAGATATAAGCACGTTATAGTTGCAATCTTTGTACAGATTTGGAACTTCAATAATAACATCATCTACACTAAATATAAATGGCAAAGTCTTTACAACCTCATAAGGTAACAGAGATCTAGAAGCCTTATCACCTAAACATATCTTAATATCATCTATAGATAATTTTTTTACATACCCATCCACATTAGATTTTATTATAAATCTGCCATCCCATAAAACCTCCGCTCCAGCAGGTAAAGGGGTAAAAGATGGAATATCTTCCCACTCTCTAATAACAATAAGATTCCCTTTTCGGATCCTTATCAAGCATCCGAACAAAGTTCTGTCTTTCCATGTATTAAGCCTTAAATCGGTATATATCCTTTCCAATTGAGCCAATCTAGTTGGAACATGACTTCCACCTACATGCATAAGAACACGACATAGGCTACGCAAAGCTATTTCCTCATGAATTTCTAACAATACATCAATACTAATAGAGTATGTTCCAGCGCTACAACACATCCAACTTTCTTTTAAGAACAAGTTTGTTTGCTGATCCAAATATCTTCTAGAGCGACCAGCATTTTTACCAAGAAGAACAAGCTTAGACTTCATAAATTCCCACTGAGGCTGAGATAAAAAATTCCTCACCTTAACTCTGGAAAACTTTTCATTTTTGTTGGAAGGATCTTCAACGTAATGCCAACCCATCTCTTTAATTGCTGATACAATCTGATCTCTATAAATAGACAACATAGGTCTAATAACAGAGATTCCTTCGATGCAAGAATCCTCCTTGATCCCTGATACCCCATCTATACCACTACCCCTCATTATCCTCATAAATACAGTCTCTGCCTGATCATCTGCGTGATGACCTGTTATTAAGTGATATATCCCATTATCCTTACAATAAGAAGATATAATTTTGTACCTCTCTTTCCTAGCTATGGCTTGAATGTTTGAAGAAGGCTTATCCCCCTCCCATCTCAGTATATGCACTATTATACCTTGACCCTTTAAAAAGTCCGACACCTTCTTAGCTTCAGTCGAAGATTCGTCCCTAAGCATATGATCTACTATAACCACATGAAGTTCTATATTATTATCGCGGCAAAAATTTTGAGCCATATAACACATCAACATACTATCTGGCCCACCTGAGACTGCAGCTGCAATCTTTTTAGGCATATACTCCCCTAATAATCTAGAGATATTTGAGTTAAAAATTTCCTGAATCTTCACTTAAATCATCATTATGTTTTATTTTACAACATCATACTATCTATATAGAGCTTTTTGCAAGAGAAGCATTCATTCACATAACGATACACCTACTAGATTCAGCTGCAGGGGCAGGAATACTCATTGCCCTCTCCTGCTGTATCATCATAGTATAAGGCCCTATAGGAGCATTAGCAGAATCATTATAGACACTCCCTTCATACTCGCCGGCCCTACCTTCTTCTGCATAAGATATATCTGAAGACATAAAAGTAGTATCTACGGTTTCAGTAAGTACCTTGCTGTAAGGTGTATTGTGAGGATTATCAATATCTATTCCCAATAAATCTTCTTCAGATCTTCTCTGCAAACTATCTAGTATGATGCTATTCTCTGGCAAATCTCTGGAAAGAATCCTCTCATTACTCATCTTCATTAATCGTGATTGAAGCAGTAATGTATCTCCCCACTTCTTTTTTATAGAATCAGATTTAGACCTTATTTCGCCAATATCTATCTCTTCTGTTATTAAGTTATAAAGAGAATCGACAGATAATGAAGAAGTTAAAGATAACGTGTATTTACCAAATGGATGAAATATATCTAATTTTTTTATCGAGTTTTTATATATAACATCAGACCAGTTCTTTGCTATACCATTTAATTGCTCTATGTTACCAAGAAATGGTATCGAATTGCACTCCTCAAAGGTCCGTATCATTGATATGTACATTCTCATTGTCATAAATGCAATATCCGTTTCGTAAAATGAATCTAACCTCATGTTATAATTATGCTTTAGCATACTCCATGTTGCTCCTATAACGTAGTAAATCTGCCTTCTTTTCTCTTTATTATGATCTCTATCTAAGTCATAAGATTCTATTCTAGAAGAAGATTTACATCCATTTTTAATGCACAGAACTAAGTCTTTTTTTGATTCCTGTAGAGTATTATAACGCATTTGGGTTGATTCTAAAATATCGTCAGACCTTTGTGCTAACATGAAAGCAACTATACCAGAAAGTATTGAAATATATTTTTCAAAATTCTTTATATCAAAACGAATGTTGAAACTTATTGAATACATACAACTGCTCACAATCAATCCAATACATGTAAACATAAGTAAATATCTGCCAGTGCTTGGATCTCTAACTAGCTTAGCAGCATTCATAAAGTGATCTATAGATTCTTTTTGATCAGAAGGGCTCATAGATTCTATTTCTTCGATTCCGTTGATATTGGAATATTTACATAAACTATCTACAGAGTTAGATCGTGAAGTAACTGGGGAACGAAAGCCAATCGTAGGAAAAATAGATGATGGTGTTGAATTGACGCTTCCCTTTTCTTCATTTGTCGTTTTAGAATCATCGAACGGACTTAATCGCTCTACAACTTGCCCAGAAAAGTTAAGATAACCTGATTCAACAAAGCTATCTATAGATCTAGAATATAAAGGATGAGGAGAGCATATTTCAACTGGAGATTCAGTTGATGCAGGGGTTGGATGCCCCTTATTTAAACTCTTGTACACCCAAGACTTTATGCTATCTTCCATCGATTCAATCACTTCAGGAAAAGCTTTGTTTAATAATTCTTGATCTGTGTATTTATTATATGCCCCTTTCCCATCTTGGTAAACCTGAGACAAAATCTTCATGAATTGAAAATGAGATACTTTCTCATTGAATTTATGATCTTGATCGTAAGTAGTACAACAATACTTATTCTTCATATATTCGATATTTTGAATCAAAAGCTCTTCTATTATATTTGTTAACTCTTTGCTTTTTACATTCAATTCTGCAGTTGTTAGCCTTGTAAATTCTCGTGTTTTGCCTATATGAGATATGGCTGCGCTGAACAAATTTATATAACAGGTTATCAAACATGTTTCTTTTAAGTTTTCTATTTTAATATTAGATTTTTTTTCTGCGCGAAAAAGGGCTATAGTAAAAGCTTCAAATATCGATACAAGCTCTGTTTTGGTCGAAGCTATTGTTTTTGCCCGAGGAGAAAGAGGCTCTTTGGATTGATCTATTGGATCCAAAGAAATATAAGATTTTTTATACGCTTCGCTAATGGCACTAAGATATACGTCATATTTGTTGAGGTAATAATCCCTATTTGCCATAGCCGATTCTATATACATATTAAGTACTTTATATGTTAGCGCAGTTCCAAATAATAGAAGTTTGCTATACAATGGGGACTGCAATTCAACAGATTTGTAAAATGAAGTTACAGCTAATACGGAGTTAAAATACTTAAGATACTCTCTCCAGTTTTCAGCTCCTTTTCTTTTTGTTACAAAACTTAGTAATAAATTATTTATCTCTGTTAATCTATTAATTTCAATATCAGGATTTTCCTTAAAAAGATAATTATATCTCTCTGTGTTCATGAACATGTCATACATCTTTCTTTCTAACTCTAGTATGTTAGATTGAGTGAAGTGATCAAAATCTTCTATGCTCGAGTTCCTAGCGAGGGAAAGAATACTCCCTACACTTGCACTATTCGTATTATACATATAAATCTCCCTGCATTATATGGTGCCATACTTTATGATACCAATGCAATATTATAAAAATCAAGGCATTTTTCTTTATTTGCGAAATTTAAAATATACCACAAAGATGCAAAATAAATTGTAGAGGAAGTTATAAGCAGCAGCAGTAGCGCCTAAGAACAGGGGGCTCCTTGTGTCGCACAACACTAAATCAGCACTCTCTATAAAAGCTCTGTACTCTGCAAATGTAGAAAATTTAGCATCACTAAATGTACAAACTGACTCATAATAAAACCAACCATTTTCAACCCCTAAGTGAAAAAAAGAAACAGACGAACCAATAAAATATACAAACAAAGACAGGGCATAAACCTTCTTATAGCTAACCTCAATCTCTCTAAAACTTAACAATAGAGATATTAAGCTTATAAAAAGCAAAAACCAATATGGGATCCTCTGGTAAATACACAACCTGCACGGTGGCATATGAAGCACATATTCTAAAAAATAAGCTACCAAAATGGGAGCTATACTTAATATCAATATTATAAGAGCACCAGAAGCAGAATATATCTTTCTAAAAAATCTGATCATACAATATGCTCAATATAAGATTCGTTCTTGAAAAGCACACTATGTTGATACGCATTCTTTAGCAAAGGCTTCTAATATACGAACACCAAATCCCGTGGCACCTTTTGGAGCTATAACAGTCCCCCTCTTGTTCCAAGCCACATTTGCAATATCTAAGTGAGCCCACTTATTTCCACTTTGAACGAATCTTTGCAAAAATTGTGCCGCAATAGTTGCTCCACCACCTCTTACTGTGCCGGTATTTCTCATATCTGCTATCTCAGAATCAATCTGCTTATCATAGGTTTCTGACAGTGGCAACCTCCAAAACTCTTCCCCAGTTTGAATACCAAGCCTTAAAACATCAGAAGCAAGCTCATCATCATTAGAAAACAATCCAGCATATCCACCCTCTCCTAGTGCGACAGTAACCGCGCCAGTTAAAGTAGCTATGTCAAAAAGATAATCAGGATTATAGTGCTCTTGCACATACCACATTATATCACTTAAAACTAACCTGCCTTCAGCATCGGTATTTTCAACCTCAACAGTCTGACCAGACATAGTAATAACAATATCACTAGGGCGCTGAGCAGTTGCGGAAACAGAATTTTCAACCAACCCTATAATACCTACAACCCTAACATTAAGTTTTTGCTTTGCGATTGCATACATAGCTCCGAATACTGCAGCAGCGCCCCCCATGTCATCCTTCATATCAGCTATATTGCTCGCAGCTGACTTGATGTTTAATCCACCAGTATCAAAACAGACTCCCTTACCAGCCATTGCTATGGTTTTTTTATTATTTACCTCTGGATTCCAGTCCATAATAACTGTGTATGGCTTGTTTGCACTCCCCTGTGCAACACCAATTAATGCACCCATACCAAGTTTTATCATCTCAGACTCATCTAAAATTTTCACATTTACACCTAAAGATCTTAAGTCCGTGCATTTATCCGCAAAAGACTTAGGAAATAATACATTTGCTGGCTCAGAAACAAGGTCACGAGCTGTCAATACACCTTCAGCAATAGCATCCAGAGAATCAAATTTAAGAGAAACTTCTTCTGCCTTTTTAGATATTCCTGATATAGATTGTAAACTTTTTAAATAGTCATCCTTTTTACTGACATAATATTTTGAAAAAACGTAATTTTTTAACTTAATGCCAAAAAAGAAAGAAGCATATAAATCGGGTGTTAAATCTATACTATCTAGAAAAACAGAGGCAGAAGCAATTTTATACTGATTTAAAGAATCAGCTATTTTAGCACCTATTCTTTCAATGCCAACGGCAGAATTACATTCAGCTATAGAGACTATAAATATATGAGCAGTATCCAAATATGTTGGAGCAAGTATATGCAAAATCTGCCCCTCTTTCCAAGAAAAAGCAGATGAGGAATTTATTGCTCTTGTAATCTGCCCATCTTTATCAAGGTTGATTAGATCACCTTTAATACTCTTTGAATTATCGACAAAATAAACAACTGCTTCGTTTTTCGCTGGCGTATCTGTTAAAAACTTTATTATCATAATCACTCCAAATAAAAGATCTACATAATATCTATATCCTATAATAAACTAGGTCAAGAACTCAATTTAGCAAAATAAATCTTTAAAGTGATACACCCAAGCAATAATATTTATCAGCAATGCAAAAAACACAGCTGCACTTCCCATATCCTTAACGCTCTTTATACGTATATCAAATTCCAAAGAAACCCTATCGCATAGAACTTCAATCGCAGAATTGATAAGCTCTATTACTAATAAAAATAAAAACAATACCCCCAACAAGACTTTGCTGCTAAGAGATATATCAGAGATCAGTAGAAATAAAGATAATATAGAGCCTATAAAGAGCTCGCATCTAAATGCTTGCTCATTTTTAAAAGCAAAAACAAGCCCATAAAAAGAATATTCAATAGACTTATATAAGCTGACAATGCCACTTTTTTTAAATGGTGATAACAAATTATACTACTAGATGATTAAACATACACAAAATATAGTAAATAAATGGTCATTTAGTCAATATAAAAGAAAAAAGCAAAACAGGCTATAATGCTAAAAGAAGTATTTTCATAAAATAATTTGATAGCTAAAATATTATGAATATTAAATTAATTATTAGACTTATAAAATATATTCTCATATCATTTGTGACAGAACGAACCTATATCTTAAGTTCTATTAAAGGAACCTATATGCCTCAATTTCTCAGAAAACATCTCTCATTAGATCCAAATATTTTGGATGATGCTTATGACAAAATATCATTTATTCAAAGCAACAAGGCACTTAGCATAATACAAATATCTGATCTGCCATCATTTGGTGTTTTATACGATGCTGGATTTATAGAAGATTCTTTAAATAGTCTATTAAAAGCGATAGAAAAGATAGATGGGGTGAAAAAAGCCTTCATAGCCACTGAAGATAGAATATTAATAATACATGAACTTCATAGCAATATCTCTTTCCGCAAGGATATTTCAACTTCCTTCCTAAATATGAGAAAATACCTAGATAACGATTCACATAGCTTGGCTTTGAGATATAAATGCGGTACAACCAAGATAAATTCCTTAAAGCCCATAACGAAGGAAAGCATAGCAAAAGCTTATCTTGAAGCGTTTGCTGCAGCTTCTAGAGCAGGATTATATAATAGCAATAACCATGTTTTCCACGATGATTATGATGAAACATTATCTCAGCTTGTACTAAATGGAAAATTAACAGCAGAGCTTCAGGATGCGATATGTAAAAATAGATTTAAATTAGGATTTCAACCTGTTTTTGACTCTATAACAAACGAAGTTGCTTGGTTTGAAGTTCTCTTAAGATTGATAGATAAAAATGGTGATATAAAAACATCAGGCCCGAATATAGCCTCTGCAGAACGATTAGGATTTATACAACATATCGACGAAATAATACTTAAATTAGCAATATCAGAATTAGCTAAAGATAAGAGCATTCAACTTTCAATTAACATTTCCGCGTCATCTATTGATTCACCTATGTTTATTGAAAATATACATGACTTATTGGGGAATAACGATATATCTTCGAGATTAATAATAGAAATCACAGAAACAATAGCACCATTAAGCACTATAAAGACTTTTAAAAACTCAGTGGAAACCCTGCGTAAAACAGGATTAAGAATAGCTTTGGACGACTTCGGTGCGGGAAATACATATATACAACAGTTAACTGCTTTAGAACCAGATATTATAAAAATAGATGGAAGCCTTATAAAAGATCTTTCAAAATCATCGAAACAGAATTTATTTATAGATTTAGCACTTCAGTATTCTAAAGAGTATAATGCTAAAACAGTTGCTGAATGTATCGAAAATGAGATAATTTTGAATGCAGCTCAAAGATTAAAAATAGATTACTTGCAGGGTAATTATTTAGGTGAAGTTAAATTAAAAAGATAACCATATTAATTTATAACTCTATCCCACTTAGTGCGTATATCATACATCCTTTTTTCAAAAAATGAATCTTATCCACTAACGTTATCCCTATACCCCTTGATAATTTCATAATCTTAGAATTATTACTAAAAATAGCATTTAATAAGTGAGTTGATTCGGCTAATAAAGTGACATCAATTATGCGTTCAGAGACATACTTATTCAACACAATAGAAGATCCTATATCACCACCCAAATTATAAGTTTCAGAAATTATATCAACTAAACATTTTATATCACGTATAGTAAGATTAAATCCCTGACCCGCAAGTGGGTGCAAAGCATGTGCAGAATCCCCTAATAGCAATATCCTTCCTACATTTGGAGTTTCAGCGATTTGTAAATTAAGCTTAAAAAATTGAAGATCTGAAACAATATTTACGTTATCATAAAAATTCGGAAAGTGATTCTTTATCATTTGATGTTGAATATCAATAGGCATATCTAAAAAAGCTTCCCGCAGATTATCCTCGATAGACCATACTATAGAAGAGCTATACCCACCTTTCCTTGGCAAAACAGCAAATGGGCCTGAAGGAAGAAATTTTTCTATTGCATAACCTTTATGATGATTTGAGTGTTCAACCTCACAAACAAGTGCATCTTGCTTATAATCATGATTAAATGTTTTTATATCTAGTAACTTTCGAATAAAAGAATGTTTACCATCAGCTGCTATTAATAACGGGGCTGTAATGACCCTGCCATCATTTAGGTTAAGGTAGATTTTATTAGAAGTTTGGTCTATAGATTTAATTCCAATACATTCTATGTGTACATCGTTGATTTTGTTTTTTATTACATTATACAAATCATCTTCCCTTATCATAAGACCAAAATTTTCTTCTTGTATCTCAGAAGGAGAAAAATCTAAAGTGAAAGATGAGCTTCCTTCTATAACATTAATATGGTTAATTGGCTGCCCTATAGAGACCAAATCATCATATTTAATTACCTCTTGTAATATAGATAATGACCCTTTTGAAATAGCAAAAAGTCTTTTAGGTGCGCTTGAGGAATATGATTTATTTAAGTGCGTGTCTAAGATTAATATTTTTATCTCTAGCCTTTTAGAAAGCAAAGCAGCCATGCAAACAGCTGAATGGCCCGCTCCACAAATAATAATATCGTAATCCATAAAATCAATAATGATATTTTTGGTAAAACTATCATTTGAATTCATAATAAGAAAGGAAAATTTATACTTTACGATTGAAATATATAGGATAAAATAAGTTCTAAAAATACATATGAAAGACCTTTTAAGAAAAAACTTCCTTTACCTTAGAAATAATAGAAGCACTGATGAACTTAATACCAATTCCAACCTTATAATAGAACAACTTATAGAGAAAATTAATTGGAATAAGATATACAGAGCATCTATATATTATCCTATAAATAACGAGGTTAATATTTTAAAAATCATAGATTTTTTAAGATCTATCAAAGTTCAGATATTACTACCTGTAGAACAAGGTTTTGCAATATGGAATGAAGGAGAAGATTTAAAATTAAATAAATGGGGGGCAAAAGAACCTCTACAGAAAACTTTAGTAATTCCAGATTTAGCAATAGTACCTCTTGTCTCCTTTAATAGAAAAGGATATAGAATTGGTTATGGGTCAGGATTTTACGATATAATATTGGCCAATATGGCTAATATATTAAAGATAGGTGTTGGGTATAGCTTTCAAGAAAGCACTGATATTATACATGAAGCACATGATATAAGATTAGATATAATAATCACAGAAAAAGAGTTCATAAAATGTATATAGAGGTAAGAGAAGCTTTAAAAATAGGGAATAGCAATCTAGCAAATAGCACTACTGGAAAGCTTGATTCTTCTGTGTTATTAGCAAAAGTTTTAAAAATAAGTAACCCTTTAAATTTAACTTTAAAAAAATTAGATAAAATTTCCAATAAAGAGTTTGAAGAATTTTTATTATTGATAGAAAGAAGAAAAAAAGGAGAACCAATAGCTTTTATAACTGGATATAAGGAATTTTGGAGCTTAGATTTTCATGTAAGCCAAGATACTTTAATACCTAGACCAGAAACTGAGTTAATAATAGAAAGTGTATTAAAAAAATTTGATAATGCTTCTTATAGTATATTAGATTTAGGTGCTGGATCCGGATGCATAGGAATATCATTATTAACAGAGTTAACAAAAAGCGTGTGTACATCTGTAGATCTTTCATTAAATACTTTAGAGTATGCTAAAAAAAATGCTTTAAAGCATAATGTTATAGATAGAATAACATTCATACATTCGAATTGGCTAGACGATGTACCTAAACAAAAATTTGATATAATAGTATCCAACCCTCCTTACATAAAATTGGAAGATGTAAAAAATTTATCTAAAGATGTAGTAAATTTTGAGCCACTTTCTGCATTAACAGATTTCAATGATGGACTGGATCATTATAGATATATTTTAAATCAACTAGAAATTTATATGAATGAAACAAGCCTCTGTTTTTTTGAATTTGGGATAGATCAAAGCCAATCATTAAAAGAACTACTAATTAATAAAAATTACAACATACTAGAAATAAAAAAAGATTTATCTAATATAGATAGAATTGTGATATTTAACAAAAATAAATTTTAAGTATCACAAGCTTGAGATATCATATAAATATATGGAAAAAGATAGGAATAGAAGTGATAAATTCTGCTTTAAAAGCATAATTATGTCAATTTAAGCACGATTAAAAAGGCTATTGCCAGCAAAAGACTCGCTTAGCTTTTAGCTTTAAGTGTGTATATCAAACATAGCCTATCACTTTTTCTCGAGAAGTTTAATAATGAAATTGAGTAGATATGAGCATCATCTTATAATTTTATATATTTGAGCTGAACCTTAACCATAATCTTATTTCCTCAGTTCAAAATAGCTCTATAAATTTATTATGAATTTTTAGGCTTAAAGATATGATACAATTTCCTGTTTAAATAATGCAAAGGAAATATTGTAAAGGAACTCTTCTCTTGTGTGTTCACTTAACTGAGCAACACTTGGTAGACTTGCACTTAAATTTATTATTCTTATTTAAAATAGGTTTAGTTATATATGTAAAAAAAGACCAGTCTTCTAAGCTTGGCAACAACCTACTCTCCCGCGCCTTAAGACGAAGTACCATCGGCGATGGAGGGGGTCACTTCTGAGTTCGAAATGGTATCAGGTGTTTCACCTCCTCTATAATCACCAAGCCAAGGAGACTGGTCTCTTTGACTTAAACGTAAGTAAAGTTTTATGCTACTTTTTAGTACTGTATACAATATCAAGTACAACAAAAATCAATCGTGCTATTAGTACTGGTTAGCTAAATGGATTACTCCACTTACACACCCAGCCTATCAAAGTGGTGGTCTTCCACAGCACTAATTGGGAAAACTAGTTTTGAGGTGGGTTTCACGCTTAGATGCTTTCAGCGTTTATCCCTTCCATACTTAGCTACCCAGCATTGCTCTTGGCAGAACAACTGGTACACCAGAGGTATGTCCATCTCGGTCCTCTCGTACTAAAGACAGATCCTCTCAATTTTCCTTACACCCACGGCAGATAGGGACCGAACTGTCTCGCGACGTTCTGAACCCAACTCACGTACCACTTTAATCGGCGAACAGCCGAACCCTTGGGACCTTCTCCAGCCCCAGGATGTGATGAGTCGACATCGAGGTGCCAAACGAGCTCGTCGATATGAACTCTTGGAGCTCATCAGCCTGTTATCCCCAGAGTACCTTTTATCCGTTGAGTGATGGCCCTTCCACGCAGAACCACCAGATCACTATGACCGACTTTCGTCTCTGCTCGACTTGTCAGTCTCGCAGTCAGGCAGGCTTATGCCATTGCACTCTAACGGTTGATTTCCAGCCAACCTGAGCCTACCTTCGCACGCCTCCGTTACTCTTTAGGAGGCGACCGCCCCAGTCAAACTACCCACCATGCAGGGTCCCTGATCTGGATTCACAGACCTAGGTTAGATATCAAAGATTAAAAGGGTGGTATTTCAAGGATGGCTCCACCGAAGCTAGCGCCTCGGCTTCAAAGCCTCCCACCTATCCTACACATTTAATCCCTAATACCACTGCAAAGCTATAGTAAAGGTTCATGGGGTCTTTCCGTCTAACCGCGGGAACTCCGCATCTTCACGGAGAATTCAATTTCGCTGAGTTGATGTTGGAGACAATGGGGAAGTCGTTACGCCATTCATGCAGGTCGGAACTTACCCGACAAGGAATTTCGCTACCTTAGGACCGTCATAGTTACGGCCGCCGTTTACTGGGGCTTCAGCTCGAAGCTTGCACATCTCACTTTAACCTTCCAGCACCGGGCAGGCGTCAGACCCTATACATCCTCTTTGGAGTTTGCAGAGCCCTGTGTTTTTGATAAACAGTCGCTACCCCCTAGTATGTGCCACCTATACTTAGTTGCCTAAGCAAGGCCACCCTTATCCCGAAGTTACAGGTGCAATTTGTCTAGTTCCTTCAACATCATTCTCTCTACGCCTTAGTATACTCTACCTGTCCACCAGTGTCGGTTTGGGGTACGGTCTATAATGATTAGGTTATTTCCAGGAAGTTCCAGGCTGCATTCAGAATCCAATAACTTCATACAGCTTTCGACCTTCGTCACTCTAATCAGGCCCACGAATATTAACGTGGTTCCCATCGACTACGCCTTTCGGCCTCGCCTTAGGGGCCGGCTAACCCTGCGCAGATTAACTTTACACAGGAACCCTTGGACTTTCGGCGGAAATGTTTCTCGCATTTCTTTACGCTACTCATGTCAGCATTCTCACTTGTGATACCTCCAGCAAACCTGACGATTTACCTTCAACGGCTTACACAACGCTCCGCTACCACTTAAACAATAATGTTTAAATCCACGTCTTCGGTATATGGTTTGAGCCCCGATACATTTTCGGCGCAGGATCACTTAATTAGACTAGTGAGCTGTTACGCTTTCTTTAAAAGATGGCTGCTTCTAAGCCAACTTCCTAGTTGTTTTGGCATTCCCACATCCTTTCACACTTAACCATAATTTGGGGACCTTAGACGGTGGTCTGGGCTGTTACCCTCTCGACTACGGACCTTATCACCCATAGTCTGTCTGCTATTCTGTACTCATCGGTATTCGGAGTTTGGTTGGGTTTGGTAAGGTTTTGGGACCCCCCTAGCCCATCCAGTGCTCTACCCCCGATGGTAATCAAATAACGCACTACCTAAATAGTTTTCGCGGAGAACCAGCTATTTCCGAGTTTGATTGGCCTTTCACCCCTAGCCACAGGTCATCCCCTACTTTTGCAACAGTAGTGGGTTCGGTCCTCCATTGTATCTTACTACAACTTCAACCTGCCCATGGCTAGATCACCCGGTTTCGGGTCTAATACATCGAACTAAAACGCCCTATTAAGACTCGCTTTCGCTACGGCTACACCTAATGGCTTAACCTTGCTCGATATACTAAGTCGCTGACCCATTATACAAGAGGTACGCCGTCACAACGCATGCCTAATGGCAAGGATGCTCCGACTGCTTGTAAGCATTTGGTTTCAGATTCTATTTCACTCCCCTAATCGGGGTTCTTTTCACCTTTCCCTCACGGTACTTGTTCACTATCGGTCGTCAGGTAGTACTTAGGCTTGGAGGGTGGTCCCCCCATATTCAGACAAGGTTTCACGTGCCTCGCCCTACTCGTGCCCAACATTGATTTTTACCTATACGGGACTATCACCCTCTATGGTCATCCTTTCCAGAATGTTTTAGTTATTACAATATTGGGACTGGCCTGGTCCGCGTTCGCTCGTCACTACTAGCGGAGTCTCGGTTGATTTCCTTTCCTCCAGGTACTTAGATATTTCAGTTCCCCGGGTTCGCTTCACCACACTATGTATTCATGTGGAGATACTGAATAAATTCAGTGGGTTCCCCCATTCGGACATCTACGGATCAAAGGTTATTGGCACCTCCCCGCAGCTTATCGCAGCCTGTCACGTCCTTCATCGCCTCCTGCCGCCAAGGCATTCACCAAATGCTCTTCTCATATTTTTGCTGGTACTTGAATACTGCTTACAGAACTAAACTGTAGCAACATCTCTCGTTGATGCTCTCTCAGCATCCGCAGTTATATTTTATTAAAAAATATAACGTTTGTTATAAGAAAAAACTTTACTTACGATTTCAAAAGAGCTCTAGAAAACTTCTAGAACAACACAAGCTTCTCAACCTTTTGTCGTTTCCGCTTGCGTGGGGATATGTTTACCTCTAAACGCTCAGCTTGTCAACAGCCTTTTTTCATTTTTTTGCAAAAAAGATGATTTTTTTAATATAATTCATAAAAATGGATCAACTTACGCAGAGAAAACAAGCATCCTTATCAAAAAGATCAATCAAGTCTTAGATATATCTTTATTTTCGCTGAGCTCTTTCTCCTTCTTCTGCTCCTTACTCACCTCATTTTTGACCACTTCGTTTACCACCGCATCCGATTTGATATTAGGGCTGTCATCAGCAGAAACTTGGATAGTAGTACCTGTAGCAAGATTTATATTACCCACAACAACCTCCGGCTTTTTCACAACCTCCTCCTTGAGGGAAGATACATATTCATCCTTGCACCTGCTAACCTCAGGGAGAAGCGCCTTAAGCCCCTCAACCGCCTGCTCCGTATTAATAAGCAAATCGGAGGCATCTCTAGTATTTTTAACTTCTACTTTCTGATCTTTTGGTGTAAAAAACCAAGCGATTGTATCTTTTGCATATGAATATGCGCTAGACCCCCATTCTTTAACAGCTGAAACAACAGGCTCTTGATATTGAGCTGCAACATATAATCCCACACCGGTAGCGGTGGTTATCGGGTTTGCAGCAACCAATCCAATTCCAGTCAAGCCCAAATTAACAAGCGCAGCAGCATAAGTTTTATCAGCAGCAGCGAAGGAATATACAGATGCAGCAGCACCCAAGCTCCCCCCTATAAATGTGGCAATATTGTCTCTGACTTTATAAGGGTTATCCTCTTGACAAAAATATTTCAAGCTATCTATAATATAAGCGTTAGACTTGAATGTTTTTGGAATATATTTTTTACCATTATTATCTCTAGAATTATTATTATTAGTTTTCAACGTTTCTATAAAACCATCATTAAGATTTAATCTAAAAGGATCTCCCGCCCTATAGATCTTCGAAAATTCTTCCTTTTTTGCCTGAGAAGAGTTTAAAAATCTATCCCTTTCTGCGGCAAATTTAGAAAACAAATAAAACGTTTTCGGAGAAACAGATATATTTTTTTGCACTACATCATTTATAATTTCATTTGCTTTTATAATGCTTGGGTCTTTATCATCACCATTCTTTATAAGATTATATATAATACTATCCATAAAACTTTTAGAAGATAGAGTGACAAGATCTATCAACCCTCCTTTTTGCCCAAATTGCTCCTCAAAAGTAGAGTATTGTATACCCTCAACACCAGATTTAAGAAATGTAGCAGATTGAGCTGAAACCATAGCATCATGAGCCATTAAAACGTTTTCCGCAGCCCTGTTAAGCCCCATCCTCTTCCAAGGCATAAAAACGTTATAATACCATGGTTGGCTTTCTATCTTTTTTTGCAAAGACACATATTTTGAAGTCAAGCTTTCATGGGCTTTAAGTAACCATTTTTCATCCTTTTTTTGAAGAACTTCCTTCAAATCATTAACTGTATATATGCCATTATTCTCATTCCCTTTCTCAACGAAGTTTGGATGCTTCATTATTTCACTCTTTAAAGAATCACCATATTTTATAAACCAAATACCTTCATCACGAAAAGAACCGATCATAATTTCATCATTTAAATTAATTCTATTGTCATAATTTGTCCCATTTGTGAGCCAACTCATAACAGCTTGCTGAACTCCTCTATTAACCTCATTGTATACAACCTTGGACGCAAGTAAATTTCCAGACATTTTAACAAGGTTCGGAGCAATCTTCAGAACACTTGGAGCAGAACTTGCAATTAAAGTAGTTGCTTCCGCTGAAACCTTTGCAGCTGTTAGCGCATATGTAACAGACATGAACCTATCATATAAAGATTTTGCTTCAGATAGATATGGCTCTGCACCTCTTGATATCAATACCTTAGCCAAATCTTTATAATTATTATCTCCCCATTTATCACGAAAGTTTTTGACGTTGCTCAAATCAGTATCTTGAAGATTCATACTTTTGCTTAACCCCTCTAAACCATCACGTTGCGCAACTATTAAATAAGGAGAAACTCCCTGATAATTTGCCTTATTAACATCAACAAAAGTAGAACTTAGAACAGATTTTATAACTTCCTCATTATTCAACAAGCAAGCATATATAAGAGGTGTATTGCCATATTTATCAGCAGTATTAACATCAGCCCCCATCTCTATTAATTCCCTTACAAGATCTGAGTTTCCACTGAGAACAGCCTGTATTAATGGGCTTCTTCCATCAATGTTTTTTGCGTTGATATCAGCCCCTAGCTCGATGAAACTACCTAAGATGTCAGGAACACCATCTCCACCAAGACCCATAGCAAGATAGTGCATAGGAGTATTTCCAATATCATCAACCTCAAGCACGTCCTTATCCAATGGCTTAATATACTCTGATATAATCACTTTATTTGCTCCCTTAGCAGCAATCATAAGCGGGGTCATCTTACGGTTATTCCTTATAAGATTTCCTTCATCATCGCGAACGCTCGCTCCGCTCGAGATCAGCAAGTTAAAAACATCTTCTTTATTAACTTCTGCAGCGTGAAAAACAACGGTGTTACCAGCAGAATCCTTAGCATCCAAGACTTTTTTTACATCTTTATCTTCGATCTTTGAAATAGCAGAACCAAAAACCCTTGTATCACCTTGCTGAGCAGCTAACATAAATATGTTTTGGCCATATTGATCAGTTATAGTTACGTCTGATATTGGATGCAAAATTAGATTATACAAAGTGTTTTCTAACCTCTGCACATTAGCTTTAGATTGAGTGGAGTTACCATTTTCTAGATCTTTCCTACATATCGATAGCTCGCCATACGTATCCAAAAGAAAATTTCTCTTATTATTCTCAGGATCTGCATGAAATGCAACATTAACATCAAGCATATCTTCCCCCTTGTATTCGAGAAGATTGTTAATAGAGCCGTATATCCTTTCTATGCGGTTCAAGTTAGAATTTATCTTACTATTGATATCATTTTTTTCATCTGCATTAATAGTCTTGTCAAATGCTACACTGTATGATGTATTCTCATTCTTTATCCTAAGCATCTCATCATAGGCATAGTCTAATATATTAACATCTGGACCTTTAACTGTCTTCTTTTGTTTAACAGAAATATCAATATTTATTAAGTCTTTGGATTTTAGATCTAATATAGCTTTTACAGCTCTTTCATTGCCAGATAAGACCGCTGTTTTCAATACTTCGGTATTAATTTGGCCCTTTATTAATCCAGATTCAAGTAATGCGCTGAGTCCAGAACCACTACCATTAATAGAGATTTGCAATATTTCTTTTGATTCAAACTTGATGTTTCTGGATTTTATTTCTGCGAGAACATACTTAACTACATCATAGTCATCACTTTGAACAGCCCTGCGTAATATAGTGTTGATAATCTCTTCTTGCGAATTGGATGCATCAATCAAAGCCTTTGCAAGCTCTGCGTTCCCCGATTTCATAGCAAGCAATGGGCTAAGCTTATCATCTAAATTCGATATACCCAATGCATTAAACGCTTCAACAGATTTATTACTCTTCTCAGACATAGAAAGCATATTCAATGGAGAAAGCTGAGTCCCACGTGATAATAGTGTGGTGTTAGCACCTTGTTTTATTAAATCTTCGATTAACTCAACGTTACAGTCTAAACATGCATAATGAAGCAAGGAAAATCCCTTTTCATCTAGATTGTTAATATCATCACGCTTCCCAGATAAAGCTATACTTAAAAGGTCAAAGCTAGAGTTATATAAATCGAATAATGTCCGATTCCTGTCTTTTAAGTCATCCAATATCGCTTGTTTTGCCTCTGGATTAAACTCTGTTTTTTTCTCTCTTGATTCTAAGGATTTCCATTCTTCAACCCTATCCATAAACATCAGTCTCATCTTTAAAAAAGAATCATACTCCTTATCTGTTATTTTGAGTTTATTACCTTTCTCACCAGATATTTCTCTTAGCGCATCAATATCTTGAACTATGGTTTCTCTATCTGAAAGGGTCTTAAGAAACTCGTTATTGTTATTGTAAGAATTCGAAAGCTGTACAATAGATGATTCAATCCCCTCTAACATATCTTTTTTTAATGAGCTATCATTAGATAATCCTGAGTTCAGCCTAAGATCTATAAGCTTATCAAGCAATTTAGGTAATAATAGAGATTCTGAAGGCTTATCACCGATGAACTTCTTAGATGAAACTAACTCATTAATCACATCAAAAAGGTTGTCTAGAGCATCTTCATTTGCATTATCTTCAATAGCCCGATCTATATTTTCTAAAGCTAACTCAAACAGGCTTTCTATATAAGGATCAACAGCTTCTGCCTCATACTCATCTAGAAATTTGCTCAAATTGTCTACATCCAATCTTTCTATTGCCGCCGCAATGTAACCATGTGCAGAAAAATCTAAACTACTAGTCTTTAGAACAACACCTAATTTGGCCATGATAGCACCTTATATTAAATAACTAATCAAGATAGTATCTCAGCAATTTATTAATAAACTATTAATCATTTGTCTGGTAATTCAGGTGATTAGATCAAAAAAACTCATCTCCGTAACAACACAAGACCAAGTTCTTCCAACATCATATAAGTCTAGATTCACACCTCCGCGTGTATAAGAACAGCCCATAGCAGGTAAGAACTAAATACGGCAACAGCAAGCCACGAGGTAAATCTCTGAGGAATTGAAGGGGGTAAAAGCAAAGCTTTTTAGCGCAAAAGCTGTCTAAGAATACGTAATACTCTACGTGCCTGTTACTCTCACTAGTGTCCAGAAGCCCGAATCCAGCACCTCCAAGACACTATAATTCTAGGTTCAGGCTTATCCGCACATTATATACTTACTGCGTTGCATAGCCTTAATTATCCTTAAAAATCAGATTCAACAGAAGCTTCTTCAGAAGATGCAAAGGCTGATGCAGAAGCAAGTTTAGCATTATTTCTAAGCTCAGTTTCTATCTTATTTGCGATTTCTGGATTATCCTTTAAGAATTTTTTTACATTTTCCCTGCCTTGCCCTATCCTCTCACCTTGATAAGCAAACCAAGAACCAGATTTCTCAATGATCTCGGCCCTAACTCCAAGATCTATTATTTCTCCAGTTTTAGATATCCCTTCTCCGTACATAATATCAAATTCAACAGTTTTAAATGGAGGAGCGACCTTGTTTTTCACTATCTTGACTCTAGTCTGATTACCAACAACATCTTCTTTGTCTTTGATAGACCCAATCCTTCTTATATCAATTCTCACAGAAGAATAGAATTTCAAAGCATTACCACCAGTAGTTGTCTCTGGGCTTCCAAACATCACACCGATCTTCATCCTAATTTGATTGATGAATATAATTATTGTGTTCGATCTAGAAACGGTCGCAGTCAATTTACGAAGAGCTTGACTCATAAGCCTAGCTTGCAGCCCCATATGATTATCTCCCATATCTCCTTCTATCTCTGCTTTTGGAACCAAAGCTGCCACACTATCTACAACGATAACGTCTATCGCGCCAGATCTAACAAGAGTGTCAACTATCTCCAATGCTTGCTCTCCTGTGTCTGGCTGAGAAAGCAACAAATCGTTTGTTTTTACACCTAATTTAGCTGCATAAACAGGATCCAGGGCATGCTCAGCGTCTATGAAAGCACATGTACCACCTGCCTTTTGAGCCTCTGCTATGATGTGCAATGTCAAAGTTGTCTTACCAGAACTTTCTGGGCCATAGATTTCAATTATTCTGCCTCGTGGTAATCCACCTATACCGAGAGCTATATCCAAGCTCAAAGAGCCAGTCGAAACTGATTCAACATCAAGTGCAGGACGATTCCCCAACTTCATAACCGATCCTTTACCATACGCCTTATCTATTTGACTTAATGCAGCCTCTAACGCCTTTTGTTTATCGTTCATTTAAAAACTCCTAATGCTATTACTTGGACTGCATTCTGACAGAAAAACACATAAAGTAGCAAGACAATTTTCTGCAAAAGTTCAAAAATTATTATTAATTATGGGTAAAACCACCTAATAATCTCATATTAAATGCATTTTATTCTGGAAATTACTTTTTTATATGTATAGAGTAGAAAATATAATCCAGCATTTTAAAATATGAAGTTACTTAATTTAAAAGAAATAAAATTCATAAACTCTCCAACATTGAAATATTTAGAGGGAGTGTTATGACTAACATCCCTCATGTGCCCGTCATGGCACAGGAAGTAATAGAATTGCTTAAGCCTTCCGAAATAGATGTCTCTATAGATGCAACATTTGGTGCTGGGGGCTACTCGAAGCTCATGCTATCAAATGGATGCAAGCACGTTATAGCATTCGATCAAGATAATAATACTGAAAAATACTTCCTAGATTTACTAAAAGAATACCCAGATTCTATATCATTTATAAACGACAACTTTAGGAATATCAAAGATCATATCAACAAAGGGGTTGACGCTTTTGTATTTGATATAGGGGTTTCTTCAATGCAGCTAGATCAGGCAGATCGAGGTTTTTCCTTCTCTAAAGATGGGGCATTAGATATGAGAATGGATAGATCTAACACCCTCACTGCAGCAGAGGTTGTAAACACATATGAAGAAAGGCGTTTAGCAGATATTATATTTCAGTATGGTGGAGAAAAAAAATCACGCCAAATAGCACGATATATATCAAATCAAAGAGAAGAAAAACCCTTTGCATCTACATTAGAGTTAGCAAACGCAATCACAAAGGCAGTGGGCAGATATAATGATGAAATACATCCCGCCACAAGAACATTTCAAGCGCTAAGAATAGAGGTAAATAAAGAGCTTGATGCCTTATCGGAAGGACTTGCAGCAGCTGCAGAAAAAGTTGAAATAGGCGGAAAGATCATAGTTGTAACATTTCATTCCCTTGAAGATGCAATAGTTAAGAAATATTTCGCCTCCATATGCGGAGCCCTGCCAAACAACAATAGGCATATGCCAGAGCTTTTAAACAGAGTAGAAGATCCAAAATTCGCATTCCTCACAAGAAAGGCTCTATCACCTAGCAAAAGGGAAATAGATGCGAACCCTAGGGCGAGGTCTGCTAAACTAAGGGCTGTAAGGAGGATTGCATGAGACTTCGCTCTAAATTGTCATCGCTATCACTCTTAGCATTTCTATCAATATCCGTAGCTTCCTTATTCGCTATTAAACACAAAGTGCAAGGTATTTATAAAGAAATATCAAAACTAAACTCGAGCATAATAAAAGAAAAAGAAACAATACATATATTAAACGCAGAATGGGCATTCCTAACACAGCCAAGCAAAGTAGATAAATTGGCATCCAAACAATTAAGCCTGGAACCAATGTCCAGCAGCAATATAAAAAAACTTATAATACATAAGAATTCAAAAATAGAGCTAAGCAACAGCCAGCCTCCTGTATCTCCGGAGGATCTCACATGAAGGGCTTAAGCAGAAAACACATATTAAGAACAGCAGAAAAATCTGCATCAGATAGAACTGAGGCCTCTTTACATACATTTAGAAATAGAATGAGGTTCACGATTACAGTTATAAGCTTACTGTTCTTAGTTTTGGCGGGAAGAATAATAGAATTGAATATATACGGAATAGATGAAATATCTAACAATTCTTCATATAGCAGGAAACCAGAATTTGTATTAAAAAGAGGAGATATAGTCGATAGAAACGGTGAGCTGCTTGCTACAAACATATCAACAGCTTCGTTATTTATAAACGCAAAAGAAATTATAGAGCCTAATATATCAGCAAAAAAGCTACACGATGTTTTACCAGAAATATCATTGCCAGAACTAGAGACGAAATTTTCTTCAGGCAAAACGTTTATTTGGATAAAAAGACATATTAGCCCAGATGAACAACAAAAAGTACATAACTTAGGATTACCAGGCCTTTACTTTGCAAGAGATGAGCGCAGAATATATCCTCAATCTAATCTGTTTTCACATACAATAGGCTTTGTTGATCTAGATGGAAACGGAATATCAGGATTAGAAAAACAGTTCGATGATCAGCTATTAACTGCCTCTAAAGAAAATAATACATTACAAACCACCCTTGATATAAGAGTTCAAACAATAGTAAGAGAAGAGCTGGAGAAAGCCATAGAATTAAATCAGGCAATTGGCGGATCTTCTATCATATTAAATGTAAACACTGGAGAAGTTTTATCTATGGTTAGCTTGCCAGATTTCGACCCGCACCATATACAAAAATCTACAGATCGACAGAGGTTTAATCAAACTACTCTAGGAGTCTATGAGATGGGCTCGACAATGAAATTGACAACAGTTGCAACTGCTATAGACACCAACTCCACAAAGATACAAAGTGCTTTCGACGTCTCCTCGCCATTACACTTCGGAAAACACGTCATCAATGATTACAGCACTAAAAATTCTGCATTAACAGTACCTGAGATATTGATGTATTCTTCAAATAGAGGCACAGCTCAAATAATAGAATTAGTTGGTAAAAAAACTCAAAGAGAATACATAAAAAACCTAGGTATGTTCTCCAAAGTTAAAATAGAGCTACCAGAAATATCCTCTCCTTTATACCCTTCAGAAAAAAACTGGAGCTTAATAAGCATGATTACTATAAGTTATGGGTATGGCCTATCCATAACACCTTTGCATGTCGTTAAAGCAGTCTCTGCAATGGTAAACGGAGGCATGTTACACGAACCAACTATAATAAAAAAAGATTCTTATAATAAAGGCACTAGGGTCTTTAGTGAAAAAACTTCTGAATACATGAGAAAAATGCTTCGTTTAATCGTAGAACATGGAGGCGGCAAAAGAGCTAATGTTCGAGGATTCTTCCCGGGAGGAAAAACTGGCACTAGTGAAGTTTTAGTTAATGGAAGATATTCTAAACGTTCAAATCTCGGATCATTCGTAGGTGCATTTCCAATACATAATCCGCAGTATGCTGTATTAGTTCTTATAGATCAAGCAAAGCCAAATGAATTTAATAGCTGGCTTACAGTAGGTGGAATGGTTGCAGCCCCAGTAGCAGGATCTATAATAAAAAGAGCTGGCCCTATACTAGGAGTGCTACCAGAAGAAGACAAGAGCGATGAAATTAATAAAGAGCTCTCCCTAGATTTCACACCATCATTTAAACCACTCGTTGCAATTAATCGTTAACTAGAGATAAAAAACAATTGCAATGGCATGCGTTGCATTGGTATACTCTTTTTCTAGTCATAAACAGGTTCAGGTCTTTCATGTCAAAAACTATACCTTCAAACGCAGGCTTCATATCAGTAAGAGGTGCAAAGGAGCATAACCTAAAAAACGTAAACGTAGATGTCCCTCGCAATCAATTAGTTGTGATAACTGGAGTTAGTGGATCTGGAAAGTCATCTCTAGCATTTGATACGATTTATGCAGAGGGGCAACGTAGGTATGTGGAAAGCCTTTCGGCATACGCAAGACAATTTCTAGAGCTGCAAGATAAGCCAGACGTAGAATCTATTACAGGACTTTCTCCAGCCATTGCTATAGACCAAAAAACCACATCTAAAAATCCTAGATCTACTGTATCAACCGCAACAGAGATTTATGATTATATGAGGCTCCTCTACGCAAGGATAGGGATACCTTACTCACCCGCAACAGGAAAGCCGATAGAAAAACAGACATCTAGTCAAATGGTAGAATTAATACAATTATTGCCAGATGGAACAAAATTCTACATTACCGCACCTATAATTAAAGGAAGCAAAGGCGAGCACAGAAAAGAACTTTTAACTTTAAAAAAACAAGGATTCGAAAGAGTTAAAATAGACAGCCTATTATATGAAATCTCTGATTTACCTACACTTGATAAAAATCAACACCATACAATAGATGTGATAGTAGATCGTGTAATAATGAGCGATACCTTAGGTAATAGATTAGCAGAAAGCATAGAAACAGCTTTAGATTTAGGCAACAGTGTAGTTGATATAGAAATATTAGAACTCCCAGAAACATATTCAGGGACGGATTACTCCGCAGGTCAAATATTAACTTTCTCAGAAAGATTTGCATGCCCAGTTTCAGGATTCAGCTTAACTGAAATTGAACCACGTATATTTTCTTTTAACAGCCCATACGGAGCATGCCCAAAATGCAACGGCCTAGGATCTGAATTTTATTTCGACCCACAACTTGTTATACCAAATGCAAAATTAAGCCTTAATGAAGGTGCAATAGCACCTTGGCATACAGCAACATCTAAATATGGATCAAATGAACCTAAAATACATCAACAAACATTAGAATCACTAGCTCAACATTATAACTTCAGCGTATACAAACCATATAACGAGCTGCCTGAAGACGTCAAAAACGTTATATTATATGGCTCAGGCGAAGAAAAAATAAAATTCCAATATTATGATGGATTCAGAAAATCTTCAATATCACAACCTTTTGAGGGTGTGATACCTTCATTAGAAAAAAGGATAGCAAAAACAGAAAGCGAATTCATAAGAGAAGAGCTGAGACATTTTCAAAGCCGCAGAGATTGCGAAGAATGTGGCGGACATAGATTAAAGAAAGAGTCACTGTGCGTTAAGATAGGCGGTAAGCATATAGGAGAAGTAACTAGGATGACCGTGTCTCAAGCCTTAGATTGGTTTGCAAATCTTAATAATGTATTGTCCAGCAGGCATCAACTTATAGCTGAAAGAGCTCTTAAAGAAGTTCAAAGACGGATAGGATTTCTGCATGATGTAGGGCTTCATTATGTAACACTTAACAGAGAATCAGGAACATTATCTGGTGGAGAAAGCCAAAGGATAAGATTAGCCTCACAAATAGGATCTGGATTAAGTGGAGTTCTTTACGTTCTTGACGAACCATCTATAGGGCTTCATCAATGTGATAATGAACGTTTATTAAAGACTTTAACAAACTTAAGAGATTTAGGAAACACAGTAATTGTTGTAGAGCACGACGAAGATACCATGGTAGCTTCCGATTACATTATAGATGTAGGCCTAGGGGCTGGGATTCATGGAGGAAAGATAATAGCATGCGGGACGCCTCAAGAAGTATCCGAAAATCAAGATAGTATAACAGGAGGTTATTTATCTGGCTCAAGATATATACCAGTTCCAAAAGAAAGAAGAAAAACCAAAAGCGGTAGGCATATAGAGTTAAAAGGAGCACGAACTAATAACTTAAAAAACATATCAGCTAGCTTTCCTTTAGGAACATTCGTTGCTGTCACTGGAGTCTCTGGAAGTGGAAAATCCAGCTTCACAATACATACTCTATATAAAGCTGCGGTAAAAAAACTACATAATGCAAAAGCAATCCCTGGTGATCACGATGCATTAACTGGCCTTGAATATGTTGATAAAATAATCGAAATAGATCAATCCCCTATAGGCAGAACACCTAGATCTAACCCAGCGACATATACAGGAGCCTTCACACCTATAAGGGACTGGTTTACATCTCTTCCAGAATCAAAACTTCGTGGCTATAAACCAGGCAGATTCTCTTTCAATGTGAAAGGAGGAAGATGCGAAGCTTGTGAAGGAGACGGAGTGATGAAAATAGAAATGCATTTCTTGCCAGATGTATATGTGAAATGCGAAGAATGCAACGGCGCACGTTATAATAAAGAGACTCTAGAAATAAAATACAAGGGTAAATCTATAGCAGACGTACTTGATATGAATATAGAAGAGGCAGTAGTATTCTTTGAAAACGTCCCACTCATACATGAAAAGCTGAATGCACTTTTAGAAGTAGGACTCGGATATATGAAGTTGGGCCAATCAGCAACTACATTATCAGGTGGAGAAGCTCAAAGAGTAAAGCTAGCCAAAGAACTATCTAGAAGATCAACAGGTAGAACACTTTATATATTAGATGAGCCTACAACTGGTCTTCATTCTCATGATATAAAGCGCCTTTTAGACGTACTCCATAAACTTGTTGATTCTGGAAATACAGTCCTTGTGATAGAGCATAATCTAGATGTTATAAAAACAGCAGATCACATAATAGATATAGGCCCTCATGGAGGAGATGCAGGTGGTAATCTTGTTGCATATGGCACCCCGGAAGAAGTAGCAAATTGCCCAGAGAGCATAACTGGTCAGTATCTAAAAAAATATTTAGAAAAAGCAAAATCTTACCCTGAGTAAAATTAATAGTGATACGCCCTTAATTAAACACTTGACTAGCACTAAAAAAAGGTTATATATTAATCTTCGAAGGTGGGTGAAAACCCGCCTTTTGTGTTATTAAAACATTATTTAGGTGTTTATGTCTGTATATCAAACGCAGGTGGAAGGCAAAATTTTATCCTTTATAGAACCATCTTTGCTTAGCATGGGGTATGAAATTGTAAGGGTTAAGATAATGCATGGCCGCAGCGATACATTACAAATAATGATAGACCGATTAGATGGTCAAAACATCAGTATCGATGATTGCGAGATTGTAAGCAGGCATGTATCTACTATAATGGATGTAGAAGATCCTATAGAAGAAGAATATAGGCTTGAAATCAGCTCACCTGGGCTTGACAGGCCTTTAACCAGAGAGAAGGATTTTACTAATAATGTAGGCAATAATGTGAAATTGGTCACATACACTCCTATAAATGGCAGAAAAAGGTTCTCGGGTAAAATTTCATCTATAGATAATACAACATTAACATTAGAAGTGGAAGGCATGATGGAGCATCCATCTATAGAGTTGCGCAATATATCTGAATGCCACCTAACACTCCCAAAAACAGAAGATAAAAAATCAAAAACCAAGTCTAAGAGGTAAGTTTATGTCCGGTTCTGAAATCATTCAAATTGCTGATGCTGTAGCACGTGATGAGTCTATTCCGCGTGAGTCAGTTATAGAAGCTTTGGAAGAAGCTATTCGAGTAGCAGCAAGAAGAAAGTATGGACACGAGCACTCCATAAGAGCTGAGATAGATCGCAAAACAGGCGAGACAAGATTATTCAGAGAGATGTTAGTAGTAGAAAAAATCGAAGATACGGAAGAAAAATACGAAACAATAGATCAACACAATGACATAAATAAAATTACTCTAGAAATAGCAAAGCTGAAAAATAGCGATGCAGAAATTGGGGATATACTTTCCGAACCACTACCACCTATAGATTTAGGAAGGGTTGCAGCTCAATCGGCTAAACAAGTGTTGATAAGCAAAGTTAGAGAGATAAAACGCGCGAAACAATTCGAAGAGTTTAAAGAAAGAGTTGGAGAAATAATGCACGGAGTAGTCGATAAAATAGAATATGGGAACGTATTAATCAAGATAGGCACATCAGAAGCTATTATATATAAGGATCACCTATTACAAACGGATAACTTTAGGCAAGGAGATAGGGTAAGAGCCTTATTAATGGAACTAAACCCTGAAGCAAAAGGTCCACAAATTATACTTTCTAGAGCACATAATAACTTCCTAATTAAATTGTTCGCTCAAGAAGTTCCTGAAGTGTATGATGGGATCATACAAATCAAATCAGTAGCTAGAGACCCTGGCATCAGAGCAAAGATAGCAGTATATTCGTCTGATTCATCTATAGATGCAGTTGGATCTTGCGTAGGTGTTAGAGGAGCTAGGGTTCAATCAGTAATCTCTGAACTACAGGGAGAAAAAATAGATATTATACCTTGGTTTAGCGATCCTGCAACACTCGTTGTCCATGCATTATCACCAGCTACTGTTAGCAAAGTTATAATAGATGAAGAGCGCAACAAAATAGAAATAATAGTTCCAGACGATCAGCTAAGTATAGCTATAGGAAGACGTGGTCAAAACATAAAGCTTGCTTCTCAGTTAGTTGGATGGAATCTTGATATTATAGCTGAATCAAATGAATCTAAGAGAAGGTCTGAAGAATTTGCAAATGTAACACAATTGCTCATGTCTGCCCTGGATGTAGAGGAAATATTGGCTCAATTGCTAGCATCTGAAGGATATGGCAGCATAACAACATTAGCAGAAGCTGATAAGAATGAAATTGCCTCTATAGAAGGCTTAGATATAGAAATAGCAGAGGAATTAATATCAAGAGCTCAAGTATATATATCTTCGAAGAATGAAATCACAAAAGATGAAAAAGTAAAGACTGCCCCTTCTGAACAGCTAATGAAAGTTACAGGAATGACAGATGAGCTTGCATTAAGATTGAAAAAAGGTAATATAGCAACTATTGTTGATCTTGCTGATTTATCAAGAGATGAATTTCAAGATATAATAGGCGATGATATACCGCCACAAGAAATAGATAAATTAATAATGGCTGCTCGTGAAATTGCATATGTTTAACAATAACTTAAATATAACATAATTTTGATACATTTTTAATTTCTTATGGCCTTTAACACTGCGTAATCCGCTTGGAGCTAACATGACAGATAAAACAAACACTAACCAAGATAACTCTGCAAAAAGAAAAACTCTTAGCTTAAAATCTAGTACTTTAGGCTTAAGCAAGGCTTCTGATAACAATGCATCTGATATAGAATCAAGAGTCAAGATGTATACAGAGAACAAAAATCAAGTTAAATCTGCTAATAATAGGACCTCTGTAGTAGTTGTGACAAAAGGCAGATCAACAACATCTCAACAATCTGTGAAAGATGATGATTTGAATAAAAAGATATCCTTGTTAAAACAAGCAGAAAATTTAAAACAAACTGAGTTCATGCGCCAAGAAGCCATCAGATTGCAAAAAGAAGAAGAGCGGTTGGCGGAAGAACGCATAGCTGCGGAACAAGCAGCTTTGGAAGCAGAGGCTATAGCTGCAGCAGCTGCAGCAGCTGCGCTGGAAGAAGAAAAACGTAAAATAGCAGCATCTGAAAAGGCCACTACACCCTCTTCTAGACAAGAAGCACAAAAATATAGCAAAGTTGTAATACGTAACGCTCCTGCTTCAAGCAGAACTGTCGCTCCTAAAAACAAAGTGCGTAATCTTGATAATCTAAACAGAGAAGAGGCTGTTAAAATCCAAGTTGAACCAGATACAGATATAAAAGATCCAACTTTTGAAATAGAATCTATAAAACCTAGAAAACACATTAGCTTTACTACACCTGATCCAGTAGAGCGAGAAATAGTTACACCTAAAAAACCAGAAGCTGTAGAAAAGCGGTCTAGCAAAAGGATATCTGTCACGAAAGTGATGATGATGGATGGAGAAGATGCTGTAGAAACAAGTGGCAGAAAATTTAGAAGCATTGCTGCCATGAAGCGTGCAAAAGATAAAGCGAGAAGAAAATATGGCGAAACAGTCGAGAAGGAAAAAATAGCTCGTGAGGTATTGATACCAGACGTTATAAGCGTTCAAGACCTTTCAAGCAGGATGTCAGAAAAATCAGCTGATGTTATAAAAATGCTAATGAAACTTGGCATGATGGTTACAGTCAACCAGTCTATTGACGCCGATACAGCAGAAATAGTAGTTGGAGAATTTGGCCATAATTTCAAACGTATAACAAGCGAAGAAATAGAGCGTACACTAATAAACGAACAAGAAGATAGAGAGCAAGATTTATTACCACGGCCACCTGTTGTAACTATTATGGGACACGTTGACCATGGTAAAACATCGCTACTTGACGCCCTAAGATCAACAGATATAGCTGCTGGTGAGGCGGGTGGTATTACACAACACATAGGTGCATATCAAGTCATTCTTGCAAATGGAAAACATATTACATTCTTAGATACCCCTGGGCATGAAGCCTTTACTGCGATGAGATTAAGGGGAGCAAAGGTTACAGATATAGTTATACTTGTTGTTGCTGCTGACGATGGGATTATGGAGCAAACAATAGAAGCAAGTAGCCATGCTAAGGCAGCTGGAGTTCCTATCATAGTAGCAATTAATAAAATTGATAAGCCTCAAGCTGACGTCCACAAGGTAAAGATGGAGTTACTTCAACACAATTTAGTGCCTGAAGATATGGGAGGAGATATAATAACGGTTGAAGTTTCTGCAAAACAAATGCTGAATCTAGATAAACTTGAAGAAGCGATATTGCTGCAGGCTGAAGTTTTAGAACTTCGTGCAAATCCTAATAGATTAGCAACTGGTGCTGTTATTGAATCAAAAATAGATAAAGGCAGAGGCCCTATCGCAACATTATTAGTGCAGAAAGGAACATTGCGGATAGGTGACAGCATAGTTGCAGGCACAGCTTACGGAACTATAAGAGCACTGATCAACGACAAAGGTCAATATATAAACGAAGCTCCTCCAGCAATGCCTGTAGAGGTTTTAGGAATGAATACAGTTCCTACATCAGGAGATGCATTTTTAGTAGCAACAAATGAAAAAGTTGCAAAAGATATATGTCAACACCGTATTAATCTAGAAAAAGAGCGAAAACTAGTTAATTCCCGCAGAGCTACACTAGAGCAATTATTTATGAAATCTGCAAACGAAGGATCTAAAGAGTTGCCTGTTATAGTAAAAGGTGATGTACATGGCTCTGTAGAAGCAATATGTAACAGTTTACTGAAACTTTCTAACGATGAAATCACAGTAAATATACTACATTCTGCTGCTGGAGGCATAACAGAATCTGATATAACATTAGCAAGTGCTTCTGGAGCGGTTGTTTTAGGGTTTAATGTCAGAGCTAATAATCAAGCAAGAGAAGCAGCTAAGATAAATGGTGTAGACATAAGATATTATTCAATAATTTACAGTTTGGTAGATGATATTAAAGCTGCTATGAGTGGAATGCTTTCCCCTATCATTAAAGAACAGTATCTAGGCTCTGCGGAGATAAAGCAAGTCTTTAACCTTACTAAATTTGGAAAAGTTGCAGGCTGCTATATTACAGAAGGGCTAGCAAAAAGAAATTGTAACGCTAGGTTAATAAGAGACAACGTAGTGATATACGATGGCAAACTGAAAGCCCTAAAGAGATTTAAAGATGACTTAAAAGAAGTTAGAAGCGGCTTTGAATGTGGTATATCTCTAGAAAATTATGAGGATATGAAAACTGGTGATAAGCTAGAGTTTTATGAAACAACACAGGAAAGCAGGCAACTTTGATGACATTAAGGTATAGCAAACCCCCTTCGCAGCGACAACTTAGAGTTAGCGAGCTAATAAGAGCTGAAATATCTAATGCATTCACTAGAGGCATACTAATAAACTACGGACTAGATTCCATAACACTATCAGTATCTGAAGTTAGGATCAGTCCAGATTTAAAAATAGCTACAGCCTTTCTCTCAACCTTAATAGAAAAAGATAAAGAGATTCTTAAGCCTATATTATCAAGATTGTCATTAGATATAAGGAAAGTAATCAGCCCAAAACTGAATCTACGATCTGCCCCTGAAATCAGATTAACATTTGATGAAGCTATCGCTTCTGGAAGCAGAGTGGATGATATACTATACGATTTACAACAATCAAGCTCTGGCGCAAAAAAACAAGATTCATGAATAGTTTCCTGTAATAAAGAATTAGAGGCTCATTCTTTTATTGAACTCACTACTGTACTCATTTCTCTTGAAGTTATCTTCATTTGCTCCCCTATTGCTGCGCATTTATCTGAGAGTCTTTCAAGCTCTTCAAGATTACTAAGATAATTATCAAAGTTATTACTTTTTGCATTTTCTAGCATATCTCTTGATAACTCAGAAAAGGCTATATTATTAGCTGTATGTTCTTGTAAAAATTTAACATCGAGCTCTGCTAGTTTTTGAAAATAATCATTAGGATCCATAGTATCTTTCATTGCCATTAAATTAGCTACCTCTGCTGCAGGCTCTATAGTATGTATTGGCTCCACTCTAGGGTTTAACTCTTCATTAGGAATTCTGGAAGGCTCTACGTTAGTATCTGCTGTAGGGGGCTCTGCTGTGAGAGGTACTTTAGTATCTCCTGTGGGAGGCTCTGCAGCTGGGATAGGATTAACAGGAGTTGTGGTAAGATTAACTGGAGCTGGGATAGGATTAACAGGAGCACCGTTAAGAATGGGTACATTTGTAGGATAATACACAGTCTGCGAAGGATTGTATAATGGCGTAATATGTGGTGCAAGAGCCTTATTTACAGCAGGATTTTTTCCTCCATCTTTAAATTTTCCATCTGATCCTTCACCATTTTTTCCACTTCCTCCTTTTGATATCGGAAGCTTATCTCTTGTCTTAGTACTAGAATATTCACCATTTTTCATTGCATTATATCGATTAATTGCTAAACCAATAGGATTCAAAGCATTAGCAGCATTTAAAGCTTTTTTCATAACTTTGCTAAAAGCCTCGAAAGCTGATTTTATACCAGAAGATCCTCCAGTAATAGCTTCTCCTATGGTCGGTACTTCGCTTGTAAATTTATCAAATACAATAGCTACTATTACAAATGCCAAAACATTAACCAGAGTAACAGCATTTTTTACATCAGAATATGAAGAAGGTATCCAAAAGTACAGCTTATTTAATAAAGGTAAATCCCATACAGGTTTCCAACAGACTTTAAAAGCCAACAGATTTTGTAGCAATCCAAACAATAAAGTCATTATAATTGCAATACTTGCAAATATCAGCATAATTGTCACTGCATTAGCTAAGAAAGATTTTATCCAGCTATCAAAAAAAGATTTAGTTATTTCAAACAAAATCATGACTATAAAAAATGGGAATAATGAAATTAGTATAGCCATGTTTATAGTTGCTATAATATACATCATAACAGTCTTAGTAAGCGCTAGTAATATGTAGAATATGCCTATGTATATTGCTATAATATAAACACCTCCCCATTTAAAAAATAGTAATGACCAAATCTTTACATGAAGAGCATTAGATGTAACAGCATTAAGTATTTTATCATATACAGATAAAGGAGTCTGTCCTGCGGCAACGGCAAAAGAAGCTTGCAATGGATTAGATGGATCATGAGTTGCATCCAATATCATTTCCGAAAATGCATAAAAGCCATCTTTTATTAACGAAAATATATATACATTAAAAAAGTCAAAAGCAGCTGGAGAAATTGCGGTCGCTATTATACCAATCTTAAAAAGTCGCTTTACTAGTTCAGAAGCATTTGACTGTAGCATTCCCATCGCAAATAATAGACCATTTATTGCGATATAAAAAAACAGAAGGGCTCTAGTGATCTCTAATATGCTAGAGTTGCCAGAAACAGCTAATCTGATTGCATTAGCAGCATCCACTATAGTGTCCTCAAATCCTTTAATAGCTGATTCTATAACACCGATTGAAGAAACAGCTCCATATGAGACTACAACATTATATGCCCCCGAATTATCTTCATAATATCCATCCATTATCTTCAAATACAATTTACCTTGCATTATGGGATATTTGTAAGCTTCATTCAACGCGCTGCTAAGGCTATTGACTGTGTCTAATGTACATGTAGGCTCTGCATCTCCTGGCTTATATATACATGATTGAGTTTGAGAGATTGTAAAAAAACCCGAAGCATCTGGCAATATTTGAAAAGTTCTAAATAATTCTGGAGGTAAATTATCCCAATATAATTTATTATTAGGGTTAGAATGAATGCTAGAACCTCTTGATGCAGCGATTAGCCCATATAATCCATATAAAGTCGGCTTAGAGCTATTAGCATCAGCTTGTATAGTGCATGGACTAAATTTACCCTTATAACATACCGATCCTTCGTAATTGTTGCTAACCTGCATTCCTCCAGAAGCACATATGTTTTCTGGATTTCCGTTAGCAGAACATGGATCTATACATTTGCATGTCTCTCCAGACTCTAAATTTTGCCCCCAAGGAGACCACGCTCCTTCTACGTAAAACACCAATTTATCAGAATCAACATTTACAATCAAACCCGTATCAAGCCAAGATATAAATTGCTTACCTTTATCTGGCCCAGTCCTCAAAAGCCTCACAGTCGTATCGTCTCTAGCTTTTTTAAGAAAATATCTATCAGATGATACTGGCTCTGCAGCTGCTGGAACTAAAAATTCACCACCCAACCCCACATCATCTTTTGCATAACATTTTCCAGCTGAAGCTTCGAAAGAAAAGACTATAAACCAAACAGCAACTAATAGACTGATAATACTATTAATAAGCTTATTCATTTTCTTCACCACTTTGGTTTTGTGGAACAGAATCTGCAGCAGGTGGACGAGGCGCCTGCTCATTATTGCCTTGTATGTTCTCTAGAACACCTAATCCTCCTCCACCTACCCCTTCTATCTTACTGTCACCTACTCCTTCTATGTTTCCAGCCCCTATACCTTCAGCAAGTTGGTGCCCTTGCGGCGCTTGTATAACAGATGTATTATTTATGTTACCAACTTCTGGAACTCCATCTATGTTTGGAGTTTGAGTTGGCTGAACAGGATTTTGTTTAATTGTGGTCTGGGTTGGCTGAACAAGATTTTGATTAATTGGGGTCTGGGTTGGCTGAATAGGATTTTGCATCTGCCCTGGATAAATAGGGTTTTGGTTATTTTGTATCTGCGCAAGATTACGGACATTTGGGTTACCAGCAACAGGAAGCTTAGGAGTATCTTGCCCAGCAGGACGAGACTGCAAGAAAGATGCTAAATTTTCTCCAGCTTTTCCTATAGCCGCCCTCGCTCCTATTGCACCATCGCTCATCCCTATCATGTTTTTTAAATTACCATATAATGCTACCGGACTGCTAGGAGCGGCATTGGCTAAATTCATAGACATCATAGATCCAGTTACTATCTCTCCGGCTAATCCGCTTAAATGATTGCATAATACATTTGCAGAATTTACCACTAAATATAGTATCATCAATGATTCTAAAGATAGTATAGGGGAATTGATAGAACCAACTTCAACTCCAAATAAACCTTTTAATATCATGTATGATGGCAAGAAACAAAAATTTTTAGGACCTATAGTCCAGCCTATCAGGCATGTTTTACAAACAGTAAAATACAAATTAGAATTTAATAAAAAGACGATTAATTTAGCAATAATCGAAGCAAAAGTTACAACAAACACAGGCTGAACAGCAAAAGATATATACTGCTTTAACCATCCCATAAACATATTATGGGTATATTGAAATAGCATAAAAGATATGAATATAGGAGCAACTATAGTAAGTATGGATAATGCTATCATTGATGTGATATATAGCATCACTACCCTAAATAAGAATATTATGAAAAGAATTATGGAAATGAAAAGTAGTATTGCTGGAATCCAAGCGCTGATACTTGAAGCAAACAAAGCTATCATTTTAATCCATATTGTATTGCTGAATAACTGCAATAGTATTGGATCTAGAAAAGAAAATAAATTAACAGACTTAGCACCTGTAGAAACGGTGTTATACTCATTGTAATTCATAATCATAGCAGCCATAAGGTCAGCGCTTCCTTGTATAACTGCAGTAAACATGTAACGATTGAAGAAGTCCCAGCTCTCACCAGAGATTAACACAGTCATGACTCCAAACTTTAAGAGCATAGTCAGGGCTTCCTTTTGGTTTATTGGGGAAAGCCCTATCATAAAGGCAAGTCCCATATATGCAATATACAACAATAATGCAGCCCTTATTGTGGTTATGAATGCTGGTTCCTGAGTTAAGTATGTAAAAATATTTTGCACTATTCCCGGCGTACTAGTTTTTACATTTGTATAATTTCCTGAGCTGTTACTAGAAACTATATCAGACAGTGTATCGCTCATCTTAGAGCTGCTAATGTTAGATCCAAAAAGCTGCTTATTAATAGTTTGTACAACGGCATTTAACCCAAAACCCTTATAAGATGTTGCGCTTCTTTTAACAGATAAATAGTAACCACCTCCAACATCGCTAGGAAGCATTGCCCCTTTTGGCTTTAATCTGAACATTAAAATTCCTTCACCGTTTATTCTAAATGGCTTATCTAACTCAACATTATTCCATGTTAATCCTCTATAATCATTAACATTTAAGCTATCCATGCTGCTAAATGGCATAAGTGCATACTCTATCTCTGGGTTTGTTTTGTTAAAATAACATCCCTTCCACTCAGCGCTAACTATTAAGCCACCTGTATTATCAGCAAATTGATTGATGGCGCTATAATTTATTATAGTTTGTCTGCTTAATCTTTTGCTATTAACACCTAAGTCTCCGCAATAGTCAACTTTATTACTATCACAACAACAATCGACTCTCCTAAATCCGTCTGTACATCTACTCTTATACTTATATTTACTCTGAGGATCACACCCTTTAGGACCAGTAGATGTGGTAGAGGTTTGTGACATTGCATCATTATACTGAAATTCTAACTCAACAGGATCGTCAGAAAAATTTCTGAGAACACCAGAAAAAGATATAACATTTACTGGCACCTTGCCGTTATTACCTATTTCTACTTGAGAAACGTAATAATTCCCTGAAAGGCCAAAAGTCCCATTAGATGCGTTCAGAATTCCCTGTATGTCACAGCTAGGATTCCCGTCATCATCAAACGAAGCTTGACAAGAAGAAACAGGACATACAGTGTTACCTTCTGGATCTGTAGAACATCTAGGAAGCACCATACTATTTCCTGGAAAATTGTATACCGTATCGTCAGGAAGCGATAGCAATAATCCTCTATCATACCCATACGTCGCAGTAGACCCAACAGGAGGAAGTGTGGTAGGAGGGGGTGTATCAATTGAACAATTGGTAGATTGGCAATAATTACCAGAGTAAGTGATAGACAAGTAGTCTCCGTTTTGAACACTTATACTAGAATCATCAGGAAAAGATGTCCAATTCTTATTTCTAACATTCCAATAATCTAAGTTAGAATTGTCAGAATAGTTTGTGTCCCATGCTGGAGGATCTTGCAATCCTATTTTATCAGATGTAGCTGCAGAATCTGCAGACCCTTGAGGGCCTACCACTGGCCATAAATAGGAACTTTCAGCGCCACACATAAAACCATTAGAATTCTTCCCATCTAATAATGTAACAGTGATTTCATCAGATGTAATAGACATTCCAGAATCAATAACATAATAAAAATTATCTACTGTATTGTTACCGTTGTTAATAGTAGCATATTGAATGACGTAGACCCCTTTATCTCCCTTCATCATTGCAAAGCCAGAGCCACTTTGTGGATAAACAACACAGCTAGAAGTGACGGTAGTGCTTTTGTTACTTTCTTTCCATAATGGAAAGTCTGTGCTAGAAACACGAGGCTTTTTAGTAAAACTAATACCATTTTTGCATGATTTTACACAGTCATCCAGTATATCAGCAGCGCTTTCGCCATAATCTGTTATATGTGAAAAAGCATTATTACAATCGTATTCGCACTGTTCGGCACATTCTATTTCTCCACCAGAAACAATTAGATCTGCTTGATCAGCCCCGCTGTAATCTTCAGGATATATACATGTTTCAAAAGGATTAGCAACAGTATCAATTGGAATAATAAACAGCGCTATAATACCACATATTATATATATGAAATTTTTAACACTTTCAATACGCTTATTCATCACTATTTCTTACCCCTTGCTGCGCTCATTGCCATTCCAGCTATTTTCGAAATAAACATACTCATCAAACTACTTAAAACACCGCCACTGGCTATACTGCCAACAGCTTCTGCATTAGAAAGCCCTGCGATAAAACCAATACCAGCATCCATCAAAAAGTAAAACAATAGTGAAAATAAACTTAGTCTTACTATTGGTATGAAATATTTTGTTATTGTAATTTCCCTAACTGTAAGAAGCTTAATATCGCCTATCAAAGTAATGGTGCGGGTAAAAATACCTTCGAGGTCCTTAACATTTGCGCCGCATGGATCACCTATTCTATACACAGTCGCGCAATATACGCTTTTAGATTCTCTACAAGCCTCTTCTAAAAGCTCACCCCTAGAAACAGTTCCGCCACCGGGCGGCAAGCCCTTAGTCATGTCTATATCACCGTAATACAATGAATCCATTGTCACTATCATAAGACAAAAGTACCCCATTAAAAATGCAGGGTATAGCATGTTGCCTATTAGTGATTTAACCCAAGACTGAAACATTGGCATTGTTTTTTCAAATAGCATAAAACAAGAAAATATAGGAGACACTATTACCAAGGTTGCCAAAACTATAGAAACTATAATAACTATCCTGACGAATTTAAACACCATTGACACTGTAAACATCGCAAACATAAGGCACACCAATAGAAACAGTGGATTAATTAAGGATAAACTTATTAAGAGTCCTAAAAGTATGCTAAATATGTTGAAATTACATGATCCCAAATTCAGATAATTGATAAGCTTGCAGTCAATCATATCCCAAATTGAAAGCACAACCCCATTATATCCGTTGGTATTTACTAAAGATGTATTTCCAGAAATAATCTGAGATGAAAAAAGCTGTTTGCCTTTATAATTATAACTACATTGACCAGTAGGATCATTTTCTGTAAAAGCATCAACAAATATAGATGCCAAATAATCCTGTCCAGACATTAGCACAGAGAAAACACCGAGACCAGAATTGCCTGATGAATCCTTTTCTGCCCAAAAAGCACCTGTATTTAAATACAGAACCATAGCAAACTTAACTATAAACATAATATATTGGCCCTTAGAAAGCTTACCTTCAGAGATCATAATCTTTATCCCCACCAAAGCTACGTAAAGACCCAATATAGCAAGCACAAAGCCTCTGGTTCTAACTTGAACCATTTCTATGAAAGATACACTACCTGCAGCAGGAGTAACCATAACAATCTCTATGATATCCTTCATACACCCAATCATAGTACTTGCTATATGAAAATCACTCTTCAAAAACCTTGCTATAGGAGTCGCATAACTTGAAGATCCACCTGGCAATTTATTCAACAACACCTCTTTCCCTAATGAATTAAGGTCTTTTCTAGGACTCAAAACATAGGCGCACCTCTTATCAAATGTAGGCTTTATCGCTGTTCTTTCTAAGGGAGGAGCAACAGGTGCACAACCTATTAAAACAGGTAAGAATGTGTAAGGAGTCATAACGCATGCTTCTATTGCACCGGTAATAGAATCAGCTCTGTAATATGAATTAAAGATCACACCCATCTCTTGCACGAATAATTGCCTTGGATTACTACTTCCAGAAGGCTGAACAGCGAATACTTTATCTGGCCTAAATCTAGTTCTATCTTTACCAAACGCCCTTCTGACAAATGCGGCAGTCCCTCCATCATGAGCAAAAATAACAGATCCTACATTACCCCCAAAGTCGCTAGTCATAGTCGAATATGCATATGGATCAGGCTTAATTGGAGGTGAGGCAGATGGATTACATGTTGTGTTAGCTATACCGTTAGAAGAGCAAGCACCAGTATTATAATCACATGTAACGTATGGATCGCACATAGTCCTGCTATAACCCTTCTCTTTTACATTAGAGCATTGAAAATAGTATGGCACATCAATTGCACTAGCAGCGCATGAAGCACCATTATAAGTTTCACCATCTACACTTTTTTTAGAGTCAATATAATCACTCCCACCAATCAAATAATTTGTGTATTCATGGGGCTGTAATATATAAGTATTTGTGCACACATCAAATAGCATAGTAACTTGAGCACCAATCAGCAGCAATGCTACAGTACCATAAAATGGTATCATGATAGATGCTAAAGCAGCAGTATTGGCAACCATAATGGCGTATGTAGTAGCGATCATAGATGTAATTTTATCCTTGTCGGCCTTGCTTATAGCATCTTTATCATCAACATATTTAGGCATAGAGATATTATATAGCATATCCAAATCCGAAAACGCCGAGATTATCTTAGACAACTTTATGCAAGATAATATATCATCTAAATACCTTACTCCTCCAGAATCCGTAACGTAATTTTCATATTGATATTGGCTGTTAAAACAGTTTGCAGAATTAGCACAACACACCAAAAAAATACTAACAAATAGTATCTGGATAAATTGATTAAATGTATTGCGCAACTTTAGTAGCATATTTTACCTAAAACTGATCATAAGAATTGGCCCCGTGATACAGCCTGTTTTTGCACTTAGAGCACTTTTCGGATCGAACTTTAAATAGTTCTAAAAATAATGGCTCTTTAGAACATAAATAATAACCAACACCATGTATCGGAAACATAATCATCATATATTTAAAATTCACAGTCGCAACGTAAGCCATCATACATACCATAACGTTCATGATGAAATACATATAACTAACACCAAATAACATTGGTGGCCTAGTTAACCCTATAAACAATGAATCAGTTTTAAGACCTTCGGACATATAAACCTTGTTATCAATACTTTCTTTCCAGTATATTCTTGAATGATACTTGCACAACCAAAATCAACACAATAATAAAAATAATGATAATTAATTGCTGATTAAATTAAGATGAAAATTACTTTATAAGCACTTGAAAGACCTTAATGACAAAGGTTAATAAAGATTTTTATTTTCTGATATTTAGTATAATGGCCATCTAGATTTAGGCTCAAAATATAGCGTATCAATATCGCCTTTAAGCAATCTTTCTATGCCAACCCAAGCAATCATTGCCGCATTATCCGTACATAATTTCAATGGAGGAGCAATAAGCTCAAATCCGTACTTATCAGTCGATCTTAACATTTCTCCAAAAAGGAATTTATTTGCAGCGACGCCACCGGCAACAACAACAGATCTAGATTCTGGACATTCAGACATAAATCTCCTGATTGCTATATCCAGCCTATCTGTAATTATATCTGAGATCGCATCTTGAAATGATGCAGCTATATCACATATATCCTGCTCATTTAATACACCCAACCCATCTACCACCCTCTTTACCGCTGTTTTTAAACCAGAAAGAGAAAAATCACAATTCTTCTCCCTCCCTACAACAGGCCTAGGGAATATGAACCTTTTTTTATCACCGCTTCGTGCCTTAGCCTCTATTACAGGACCGCCAGGATATGGCAGCAACATCATTTTAGCCACTTTGTCGAATGATTCACCTATCGCATCATCTACCGTTTGCCCGTATAAAACATATTTGCCTACCCCGTCTACTCTCAGAATTTGGCAATGTCCACCGGAAATTAACAATAATAAAAATGGGAATTTCACATCAGAGGTTAGCCTCGCCGTCAAGGCATGTCCTTCAAGATGGTTCACAGCTATTATAGGTTTGTTTGCTGAAGCTGATAGCCCCTTAGCCATCATAACACCAACAAGTAACCCTCCTATCAAACCAGGGCCAGCAGTAACTGCTATTCCATCTATTTCATTTAAAGATGTTGATGAATCATTCAAAAGATCTAAAATCAATGGATGCAAATGCTCTACATGAGATCTAGACGACAGCTCTGGAACGACACCTCCATAAGGCTGGTGAATATCTATCTGAGATAGGATTTTATGCTCCAATATCTTCTTATCAGATGATACCAAAGCAACAGATGTCTCATCACAGCTCGTTTCTATTCCTAATACCAACATCACTCTTGCACTATATATAGTCTATGCCTTAAATTATGGGCTAAATTTTGAAGTAGACGCCTCTTTGATGCTTCATCTGAAATATAAATAGAAAATGTAGAATGGGATGCATCAAAACTATCTGCTAAATTAATTTTTCCTTTTGTCAATACTTCCTTAGAAGCAATATCTGTTAAAACATAATTAAGTGTTATTTTGGTGTTATATCGAGAAATAGTTGAGTCTCTTTGAATAATTCCTGATTCCTTTGTTGCATTTAACGTTGTAGATAATGCATATTTTGGGACTTTAGCTAGGCTGCCATTAAGCAATTCCATTTCTAGCATTTTATTGAATTCCCAGCCTAAACCCTTGCTTACACCATTACACTCTGTTTTGGCTATGGATATTTCCTTAAGATTGAATCCCTCAATTGAGTTTACAGGCTTGAACCCACAACCTTGAATCACAAGACCCAATATCAATAAAAGCGAAATACGAAATAATTTATTGGCCATGACAATACAGTTTTTTAGAACAGTATACTTACTTTAATTAAACTAAGAAAGGAAAATAACACTTTTTATTTAAAAACACTAGCGCAAAACGTTTTTTCATGCTATAAGTTTTTCCTGCATGCCGAATTAGCTCAGTGGTAGAGCAACCGCCTTGTAAGCGGTAGGTCGTCAGTTCAAATCCGACATTCGGCACCACTCAAGTCTTCACAAACCAGAATCCTCATAATTCCTCCATTTCGTTTTCAGCCCTCTACGCCGCACAATTTCTCATATTCAACGTGCCAAAAAGCAAAATAAATTACATATTGGAGAGACGAAGAATCACTCAAAACTACGCTATTTTTGATGACTTTTACATGAATTT
>JACCDN010845450.1_pt1 | contig 56864 bp, 60 predicted proteins | sample 7441691 | NCBI WGS metagenome assembly JACCDN01 (sample SAMN15323439, study PRJNA562643) | freshwater metagenome | isolation source: river surface water | place: USA:Blue River Watershed | collected 2017-08-16 | reverse complement strand
TAAGAATCCTCATCTCCTATCGTATTGGAGATGCAAGGAATCAAACCAAGTTGTTCGGCACCCAACGTTTCCCAATGTCTGTCGCCATTCCGGCGGTGGACGCATTCTCAAGCGGAGGTTCTCATGTTCAAGTTCAGCAAGTTCCTGTGCGCGTCCATCATCGGCATCACGGCGGTCATCGGCGTCGGTTGCACCATGGAGGGCGAGAACCCCTCCGGCGGTGACGAGGTCGACGCCGCCAACCCGCCCCCGATCGACGGTGCGGTGACGCCCCCGGACGCCCCGTCCGCCGCCATCTGCGGCGACGGCATCAAGGCCGGCGCCGAGCAGTGCGACCAGGGCAACCTCGCCAACGGCGACGGCTGCAGCTCGACCTGCACGGTCGAGACCGGCTGGTCCTGCAACACGGCCAGCCCGAACGTCTGCAGCCCGACCGGCCAGCCCTGGTCGATCACGTGCGCGGCCAGCACGGATCTCGAGCGGATCACCACGGGCGTCCAGTGGTACGCCGCCCCGGCGGCCACGCCGGTCGGCGACCCGGTGCCCCTCGCGGCCAACGGCAGCGGCAACCGCGTCGCGCCGACGACGGCCACGTCGGTCACGATCCTGTGGGTCCTCCGCTGGGAGGACTTCACCAAGGGTCCGGCGTGGTGGCTGGCCCACCTCCCGCAGGGCTGCACCTGCAACCTGTCGTGGCCGGGCCAGCCGGCGACCCAACCGGCCTACTGGCTGGCCGGTGGGGAGGGTGGCTTCGGCTGCAACATCGACGGGCGCAACCGGCACACCCTGCCGTAGTAGCGCGCCTCGAGCCTCATCCGACCTGCCCTAATCGGAGGAGGGGTTTTACCCCCAGGGAAGTGGTGGCTTTAACAAGCTGCCCAAAATCTCACTCTGGACCATCGCATGGCCAATCTGGCCGCTCGAGTTTCGAGCGCCACGGCCAGGTCTAGGTGAGGACGACGAGGTGTTGTGGTAACACACACCTCGTCGGAAGCAAGGTTTAAAGTTTAAAACTAATTTATTTTCCTACTAGGTAGGGGAATGATAGGTTCTAAAAGATTATAAATAGTCAGAAAAAAACTAAAATGCTATACTAAATGTATAGCATTTTAAAAAAATGTTGTTCTTCTAGAGTTTAGAATTGATTTTCTAAACTCAATGAAGGGCGACACATGCTGTGTCGTTCGGTACTTTGACATTTTCTGGGCCCGTTGGGTAATGGCCCGCTTGGGCCGGAAAGGGGGTGTCCATCATGTGGGACATCCGTAAATGCCTCTTGGTGTGCGCGCTCTGCGCGCTCGTCTTCGCGCTCGCACTCCTTCTCGAGGGGTGCGGCTTCACCCCCGCTGGCGGGGGTGGCGATGACCAGCCTCCGGGCAAGCCGCCGGCGGCCGCAGTGGGGTTCCTGGGCAACCAGGAGATCGGCCTGCCGCTGCCGCCGAGGCCTGTTCTCTCCGTGAGCCTCACGGCCGCGGAGCTGGCGGCCCCGCAGGAGGTGCGGAACCTCCGTGTTGGGGAGCCGGTGGTCCTCGGCTACGAGGTGGTAAGTGCCATCTCGTCCACTACCTGCGAACGGGCGACCGCCATCAACGGCGTGGCGCAGGTTAGCGGGGACTGGGTGGCCCAGGACCTGCCGCCGACGACTGGGCAGACTGAGGTCGTCCTGCCATTCGGCGAGACGATCTACGGTCTGGTGTGCGAGGATGAGGACATGAGCGACGCGAAGGCCCTGGTGGCCTACGCGATGCGCTTTGATGTCCTTGTCAACATCGCCGGCGTGCCCACGCCCGCCACCTGGAACACCGGTGGGTGGTATTCTGTCGCGGCTGGCGACAGAATTTACCTCGACTGGGAGTCATTGGCAGCAGCCTGCGACTCCAGTGGCGATGGTGATTGGCCCGCCATCGATCGGCCAGGCACCGGCCGTAGCAGTATATTTCTGGCCGGGAATGGTAACCCCGGCACCTACACCTACACGATCGCGTGCGGGCCCTACCGGGCCAGTGTGGTCGTGAAGGTCGGGGGCGGCTAACCGCCACTCCCAAACAGGAGGATGTCGCCTGGCTATTGCCGGGCTGCGCGACACGCGTTAGCCTGGTCACCCTACGCGCTTCCTCCTCGGCTTTACCGCTCTTTCAAATCTACAATTCAAATCTAGCTATTTGTATTTACTAGTTGTCCTCCCTTTAAGAAGGGGAGGCGCAGGAGGGGTTATAGATAAGACCTCCCCCCCTCCTTAATAAGGAGTGGGCAAACAAGTTAGTAAATAAAAATAGACAGATTTATCTGTCTTGCAAAATCACCATCCGATCGCCTGAATAAATAATTTCGATTAGTTATTTAGGTGACTCTCTCTGGATGGTTTTTTTGTTGTTAGCGATGAGATGAAAAAGAACCACTGAAAGTGGTGAAGTTTGAATCCATCTGGCTAACAATCCGCCTCTGGCGGATTCTAAGAATTAGCGTTAACTATTTTTGTTTCATGCATCCAAACTCCCCATACCGCCCAAAGCCACCAGATTACCGGCGTATGATGAAGCATATTATCTGAGAGGCTTAAAATGAGGTAGATAAAAATACTAGTGAGAAAAACAATATTTTTAAAATGAGTTTTGAAAGTAATGCCTATCTGTTTATATAGCAGACTAGTAAAGATAGTAAGGAATAAAATCAAACCAACAATACCTGACTCAAGCGCGATTCTTATATAGTCATTGTGGGCTTCGGAAGTATTGTCCCAAATATTTTGCAGATCTTTGTTATCATCCCACACCCGAGGGAAAGTGCCATAGCCATAGCCTGCTAAATATTTTTTTCTGATTAACGGCAGTGTTTTCATAATAATCCCGGTTCTCCAGCTGACTGAATCAGAATCTGGGTTGCGAGATGTGAGGCGAGCTATCAGACTATTTGTTTGTAAGTTTAGGCTATAATGCGAGGTTAGATATTTATTGATAGGGTAGAATAGAGTAAAAAATAATACAATGGCGCCTAGCGTATATAGAAGAATTTTTCTGTAATAGACCAAGCCAAGCACTATAAACAAAAAGGCGGTGCCAATCCAAGCGATGCGGGTGTAGGTAAAGGCTATTACTAGAAGAAGAATTACGCTAAAGAATTTTAGCAGATTAAGTTTCTTTCGATTTTCTTTTTTGGTCTTTAAAAATTCGTTAACTAAAACAATTAACATTACTAAGGCAAATGCGGCCAAGACGTTTGGGTGTGTAAAAGTGCCATATATTCGGTTTGAGATTTCTTCTATAGTCATACCAGTTCTGGTAATGAGCTGGTAGGTGGCAACAGAGATTGGAACGGCCGCAGTTATTGTCATGGATTTCAGAAAAGTATTTTTGAATTTACCTCCGTCTTTTTCTGACATAATATAGCAGATGCCAAACAAGCTAAACAAATTAGTTAGTTTTAAGGTTTCAATAAATGTTGATGAGATATTATAGGTATAAATAGATGAGAGTGCGCACCAAGCTATAAACACAGGCCAGACTATATTTAAGGGAATTTTTCGGAAGTACTCATGATTTTTAATGAAAAATATTATTGACCAAATCAATAAAAATAAAGAGAGGGCGGCGTTGATATTAAAGTTAAAAAAATGAAATGAAAAAATATTATAATCTCGCCAATAGTCCAGGATAGTGCGGAGCGCCAGAGGAATAAGAATAAAGTACTCTCCAAATATTTTTTGTAAAACAATAAAAGCGATAAGTAGAAAAGAGACCGCATCTAGACCGGTGTTGGCATTGCCAATTATAAAAATAGACAAAAAAATCACGGTCAAGCCACTAAGAGAAAAATTTTTGAGGTAATTCATAGGATTTTTAACTGTCATCCCGAGCGGGGTTCGCCCCGAGGGATCTCTGTTCGTTTGTCATTATTAAATTTGGACAGGGATTCTTCCCGCCCGAACGTACTCGTTCGGTACGGGCGGGCGCTACACTCAGAATGACAGTACGGTAATTTTCCTTGATTATAGCACTATTTTATGATAAAATAAAGTCAAATTTAAGTATGCCTGTACATAGGAGGAGGCAAGTGCAAAGAACAAAAATAAAACGGCCTTATTTGGTAGCCGTTGCTTTAGTTTTAGTATTTTTTGGTTATATAGGTTTGTTATTTCCGAATTTATCCTTGGCTTTGCGAGGTTCACCCAAGCGGGCTAATTATTTTTTAGGTTGGGATATACCAGCTTCTAAAGTAGTTGAACTCGCTCAATGGGATTTGTTAGTGTTAGATATGGAAACGCAGATTACTAGTCCCGAGGCTATTAAAAGAATAAAACAACTTAATCCAAATATAATTTTATTGGTTTATGTTGCTCCACAAGAAATTAGCAAGGATGCCAGTTCCGGCACTAGTATTATGAGACGTAAGTTTGTTAGTGGTATTAGCGAGAATTCGTATTTGACCGATATTAATAATAATAAGCTTACTTTTTGGCCAGGTACCTGGATGTTAGATTTGGCCGATAACGCGCCTGTAGTTAATGGTCTAAAATATAATCAATACTTTGCCAATTTTGTAGCTCAAGAAGTTTTGTCTACCGGATTGTGGGATGGGGTTTTTTTTGACAATGCTTGGAAGGAAGTAAAATGGCTGACAGGAGATACAGTAGATTTGAACAAAGACGGTTTGCTTGATACGGAGATAGATTATCATTGGCAACAAGGAATGCGCAAAATTTATCAAGAAACTAGACGGTTAACAAATAATAAATATATTTTGGTGGGTAATGCGACCAGTGATGCTTATAGGAACGATTTAAATGGCATTATGCTTGAGAGCTTTCCATCATTTTTTGGTTGGCAACAAGCCATGAAAATTTATGCTTCTAATCAAACGGGTCAAATTCAGCCTCGATTTACCATTATCAATGTTAATACTGGCAATAATGGCAAAAATAATAATTATAAAAAAGTCCGTTTTGGTTTGGCTAGCACTCTGCTTTTAGACGGTTATTATTCGTTTGATTTTGGCGATCAAAATCATGGTCAAACTTGGTGGTATGATGAGTATAGTGTTGACCTTGGTAATCCATTAGGCTCGGCAATATCACTCAACAACAAACCTCAGTTTGAAGAAGATGTCTGGCGTCGTGAATATCAAAATGGGATTGCTTTAGTCAATGCTACAGGCCAACCTCAAGATGTTGATCTTGGTGGGGACTATGAAAAAATAAAAGGCACGCAAGATAAAGCGGTTAATGATGGCGCCATTGTCAGTCAGGTAAACCTCCAATCTAAAGATGGTTTGGTAATGTTAAGACCAGTGCAAAGCCTGAAGAACGTTGTGTTTAAAAACGGTAATTTTGTGCGTTTTTTTAATACCAACGGCACGCGTTCTCGTAATGGTTTGTTTATCTATGAAGAAGGTATCTTGGGTGGAGCCAAAATATATTATGGTGATTTGGACGGCGATGGATTAGAAGAAAAAATTATTGCTACAGGGCAAAAATTACAGATTTTTAATTCGGCCGGAGAAATTTGGTTTGATGGTTTTCCGTTTGACGGCAGTTACAAAGGAGAACTTAATATTGCTATCGGTAGACTAGGTGGAGAGCCTGCAGATTCGATTGTGGTTTCAGAGAATAAAGGCGGTGAGGCTGTTATTTATAATTATCATGGTGGAGTTATAAAAGAAAAAATATTTCCACTGGGTAAGAAGTTTAAATTAGGATTAAATATAGCGGTGGCAGACAGTAATTCACCGGGTATAGCCAAAAATGGCCAAATTATTTTGGGAACAGGGGGAAATTCTCGTCCGGAAGTAGTTATTTTTGATAGTACTTTATCAAAAATTAGTAAAAGATTTTTTGTAGATACTAGAATATTAAGAGGGGAGTTAGGTGTAGCGGTTGGGGATGTGAGCGGAGACAAAAATAAAGAAATTATCGTAGCGCTAGATTACGGCACGAGCAAGCAAGTAAAAGTATATAATTTTGCGGGTAAATTATTATCTCAATTTAAGCTGTCGGGTAGCTTTACTACTGGCGCTCTTAAGGTTGGCGCGGTTGATGTGGATTTTGATGGAAGAGATGAAATTGTTTTGATGAATGGACAATAAAATTATAATCCCGTAATCAAACAAACAACGACGCCTTCAAATTTCCAGTCATTATTTATAGCCAGGTTCAATCCGGCCAAAGATAGGGCGCTGTTAGGAGAAATATCTAATCCTTCTTTTTCTTTAATTAGTTTTTGAGCTTCGACAATATCTTTGTCTTTTGCTATCCAACCTTTTCCATCCGTTTCTCGGAATATTTTTTGGATAGCTTCTTTACGATAACCAACAGTGTCTACAATAGCGTTTGCGATTGATTCGCCAGTTGGAGAATTGTCAACGAGAGGGTGGCATTTTGGTGTTTGAACGATATGAATTTGAGGATTGAGATTGTTTTTTCTAAAACCTTCGTATAAACCTTGAGCGGTTGTGCCACTAGAAGTAGGAATAAATACGGCAGTGAGATTTTTTATTTCTGATAATTCGTCAGCCAGTGTTTGGTATCCAATCAAAGCATTATCATCTGTAGATTGGCGAAGATTTTTAGCTTTATTTTCTTTATTCAGTATAAATGCTGATTGTTTCGGATTGCTTACTTTTTCAATAGTTATATTTTTGTCATCATCTTTAGTCTGTTCTAATCTTTCTAATTTTTCTGGTTTGATATGATTGCCAACAAAAACATGCAGAGTATTTTGGTTGCCTGATTTTTGATTTAAATCTTTGATTGTATAGATGGCTGCCAGTGCTGCATTACCAGATGAAGAAATACAAAAATCTTTCCAACCTTCCTTTATATAAATTTCAATCATTACGGGAATAGACCTGCCTTTGTGTGAGCCGTAAGGATGTAGGTCTTCGCGTTTTAGATATAGATCGGTGTTTAGACCGATCGCAGAAGCCAATTTTTGAGTTTTTGTTTGGGGAGTAATCATACTAGCTTGACTTTTAAGGGATTTAGAGTAAAATTAGTCTAGGTTTGTTTTGTATTCTCCCTAAAAAGGGAATATTCCGACCTAGGTCGGAGTGGAGGGGTCTATTAATTTCGGCCCCCCTGCCCCTTTCTAAACTTAATTTGCGTAATATTTTGTATAACACTATGAAACTAACTTGTCCGGAATGTCAAAATGAAGTTAATCTTTCTAGTTATATCAACTTGGCTGTAGGAAATGTGATTGAATGTGATGTCTGTGGTATTACTTTGTTAGTAAATGAAATGAAAGATGATGTAGTTAAGGCTGAGGTGGTTGATGAAGGGAAATAGAATCTATCATCCCTCGAAATCCATGCGAACCAAGGAAGACGACAACGTCTTCCTTTTTTGATTCTAACGGAATATGTGATTCAACGGAATCATGCCGGGTAACGTCCTTTAAAACCCGGCCCGCCCCGTCAGCTGAAACGCGGCTGTTATTTTTTACATAGTCAATTAGTGCTTTATCATTCTCAATAAAAATTGCATGCGGGTGAGTTTTGGCAATTACATTTTTCAAAAATTCGCCATCAAATGGTGGTTCTAGGTCAGTTGGGTCTATTTTCAATTTTGTAAGAGTTGGAATAATTACTTCATCTGCATCTTTGAAAGCATTGTTATATCCTGGCATAGCTTGGAGTTTGCGATTGCCTGTGTTTGGTTCAAAGATAGCGATGATTTTATTGTGGGGATAAATTTTGCGTAAGGTTTTGAGACTGGCACTTGCTTTGGCGGGAGAGTGGGCTAGGTCGTCATAGACAGTAATTTCGCCTTCGTATTTTTTTTCTAATCTACGTTTGACACCTCTAAATTGTTTGATTGTGTCTATGATAATACTTGCCTCTATTCCAATTTCTTTGGCCATCGCAAATGCCCCGCAGATATTTTCGGACATATGCTCTCCCAAAACCGGTGCCGTAATATTATATTCAATATCTTTATTTTTTATTTTATATTCTAATCCAGCTTTTGTCTGATTTAGGTCGTGGTAGTAATAATCATTATCTGGAGTTTTGCCGTATTTAATTATCTTTGCCTTGTTTTTGTTATTAGACAAAATAGTTTCGATATTAGCGCCATCGGTACAAGCAACAATTAAGCCATCTTTTGGAATTTTGCCAACTAGTTCGCGGAAAGCCTGTAGGTAGGATTCTTCGGTTGGGTAAACATCAGCATGATCCCATGAAACAGAAGTAAGTAATAAATGAGTGGGGGAGTAAAGCGCAAATTTTGGACGATTATCCCAGCGCGCAGTTTTATATTCGTCGCCTTCCAGTACGCTCCAAGTATTACTATTTTTTAGTTTAGCGCTATACGGCAGATTGAGACTCAGTCCGCCAAACATATAGCTTGGATCAAGTTTTGCGTTTTTTAATATTAAAGTAAGTAATGTGGCGCTAGAAGTTTTGCCATAGGTACCAGCGCAAACTAGAGAATTTTTTTCAACAATATATTCCGCAATTACCTCAGGGTAAGATTTATAATTTAGATTATTTTTTTGGACAAATAAAAATTCAGGGTTAGTTGAACCGGCCACATTGCCAACTACTATCAAATCAGGTGTGCCGTTTTCTATCATTTTCTCTGGATGCCAGCCTGGATAAAATTGGATGCTATTATCTTTTAAGAAATCAGAAATCGGCGGGAAAAATCCCACATCGCTGCCAGTTACTTGCCAGCCATCATTGTGAAAGGCAGTAGCAAGTGCGCTCATGGCAACCCCACAGATACCGATAAAATGGATTTTCATAGTTTATATTTTTGGCTGAGCACATCCATTACTTCTTGATAAAATGTAGGTCTATTTTTTGGGTTGGAAAAAAAATTTCTGTATTTCTCTATATCGGATTTTTCCGTTAGTATATCGGGATATATTGCGTAAAACCAGTTTAAAAATACTTGCATTATGTCCGTTAGCTCATTAGTTAATTTATTATAAAGTAAACAAGCGTCCCAGAGCAAGTAATGATTTCTGCCATCACTGAATGGTAATGTTTTGGTACTATCAGTGGCCGCATGTTTAAAAAAATTTTTAGGTTCATTGATAGTGTATAAGAAATCTTTCTTTTTTTCAGGTCTTACCATTGTAAACATGTCGTCTAGTATAAAAGATTTGATTCCTGATTTTTTTCCTAAAGAATATAAAATCTCTTGTGCATTACCTGCTAAAACATGGACAATTACACTATCGCCATTAAAGAAGAATAATTTAAGAGCGTGGTCTAGCTGCCGTCTGGCCACATCTATTTTTGAAAGTTGTATATCTATATATTCTTTAGGCATATTAATTATGTAAGACATTTTTTAATTCATCTGTGCTTGTCTGCCAATTTTTTCCATCAAACCATTCTAATCCGGAGAACTGTAATTTGTAAGTATCGGTTGGTCGTGAAAAACTACCCAGATAAATATACTTTTTATTATTTTTTTTTGCCCAAACAATAGCTTTGAGCATCATACCCATGCCAAGATTTGGATAGTTTACTTCTAGGTTATAAAACGGATAGCAGTAGTGTAGGACATTTTTTGTTTCTAAGGCTATGCAGTAGCCCGTTTCGAGTCGTTTGTCATCCTGAGGGAGCTCTGCGACCGAAGGATCCCTTTTGTCTTGGCTTAAGGGATTCTTCACTTCGTTCAGAATGACAGTTGGAAGTGAATACACAAACAGCTGATTGAAATTACTTTTTTCTTTGTCTGTTATTAGCTCTTTTATTTTTTGCGCGCTAAAAGTTCCTTTGCCAAATTTATGTTCATAAAAATTTTTGCCTAGCTTATGTATCTCCCAAGTATATTTCTCATAAGGAATAGGGAATATGCTCAAATCTAACTCTTCGGTTTTTTTTAAAATTCTTTTATTCTCCGAAGATAACTCAAATTTACTTAAATCAATTCTCAGGCTTCTGGTTTGTTTCATTACACCTTTGCCAACACGCGTAAAAACATAGCCGTCATTATAAGCGGACTCTATATTTTCATCAGAAAAATCGGTTATTGTTTTTTCGTTCCAGGATAGGTACATATTTTACTTGTAAAGACTCATCCAAATTGCCAAGATTACAAAAAATCCATGAATAAGCCAAAAGCGCATCACAATTTTTTCTTCACTCCAACCACGGAATTCAAAGTGGTGGTGGATAGGAGCCATTTTGAAAAATCTTCGTCCCAGTAATCGACGGAAAAATACTTGAATAATTACTGAAATAATTTCTACATAAAAAATAAAACCAAGGAAGGGGATAAGCATGGTGCGGTTAATAGCAATGGCATTAATTGCTAGTAGCGCTCCCAACCCAAGCGACCCCACATCTCCCATCTGGAAGCGCGCGGGTTTGATATTAAAATACGTATAGGCAACTAATGCGCCGACAACAGTAGCGTTGAGATACATAAATGAAACTCTGCCTTCGGTCCAGCTAATAATCATCAGTCCCAAAAAAGTAAGGATAAGAGATCCGCCCACCAGTCCATCGAGTCCATCGGCAAAGTTGACTGCATTGGCCGTAAACATAACAAAAAAGATAACAATTGGAATTATCCACCAGCCGATATTTGGATTACCATCAAACGGTATCCATAAGGCGTGCCATTGAATGCCGAGTTTGAAATAGATCCACCAAGCAGTGATAGCGCCGGCGATAAATTGAAATAATAATTTTTCATGCACCTGTATACCTCTGCCAGGATGAGAACCTAGAATTGCTGTCGCTCGACGAAATACTTCCCAAGGAAGAATAAAAATATACCAAAGCTTCATGAAGATATTTTTATGAACTTTGATTAGAGTAATGATGTGTGAAATTTTTCGGTCGCGTCTTTTTTTGCCAAAAATATTTAGTAGGTCATCAGCTCCGCCAAGTAAAGCTGCAATTGTCATTACACCAATTGGCACATAAGTATTTTCTCGGTTCCAGTTAAAAATCATGGTAATAATTACGACGGTGACTATTACCAAGAGTCCGCCCATAATCGGCGTGCCCACCTTTTGGCTTCTTTCGCCTTTGAGACTGAAATCAAATTCATCTCGACGAGTTATCTTGTATTTGTATAAAAATTTTGTGAGCAAGGGCGCCCAAATAAACGCGCCAATGGCGGAAAATATTATATAGGTGAGGGCGTGCTGGATTAGACCCATGTTCATAGTAGTATTTAAAATTTTAAGCGTCTAATTTCCAAAACAGTTGCATCTCTTGCTTCCCAATATGTTTCGTTATTTTGATTTAATTTATCTTTTTCTTCCCAAGTTTGATCTAGTAGTCCTTTATTTGGATTGTTGAGGGTAATAGTACCAGTCGAAACGCCATGGCCGTATCTACCCTCGGATGACCAGGCACGAGCATGGGCATAATGTAAAACATTATCTTGGGTTTCGGTGATAAGTAGTATATGATCATGATTTTTTTTCGGACCAGTGCTAAGCATTACCACCAAATCACCAGCTTCAATTTTGGAAAGGTCGTCAATTTTTTCTGTGTTTCTATTATCCGCATAAACTTTTACATTTATTTGCTCTACAGGTCGCAAATGACTAATAAGCCAGCGCAAAACATTTGCTTTTGGGGTGATAAACATTTTTTTGGTGAGATGACTACCTCTAGTAGCCAAGTGAGCAATCAAAACATTACTAATAAAACCGGAACAATCAACACCAAGGTTGTGGTCAATTAAAAACTTACGAATATGTTCGGGTGTAATGCCGGCTTTTGAAATTTCTTGTTTGTATTGGATAGCAATTATTTTTGCTTCTTCTACAATTTCTTGAGGTGTGCCTTTGCCCACCAAAACTTTAAGCTGTCCTCTTTGGCCAAGTCTGGCATTATTAAAATAAGGACATCTAACTCCGTCTATGTTTGGAAAGGGGAGGTTAAGATAATCTTCAATTACCTTTTCAGCCTCAGGTGAGATTTTTGTTTGGTTTAACATATTGAGTCTCGGATATTTTTTCCTAGCTTATTTAAAACATTATGCTTGGCCATCAGACCTTCTTGGCATTGAATACGGACTAGGTCTGAGCCGATGGTTTTATTTTTATAATTTATTACATTTAAAATCGATTTATTTTTTAGAATAAATTTAGGATTAGAAATATTTTTTGTGACACGTTGGATGATTTGCGCGCCATTGTTTATGGCAGTGAGCTGGTAGTTTTTATTAGGTATGTTTAAAAAGCTAGCCAAGTGTGCTTCAAAAGTTGTGGTCAATTTTGTCATCCCGAACCCTTTACGGGGTGAGGGATCTCTGTCTTGTTTTTTTGGAATAGATTTCTCGTCAGCCTCAAGAGCGACTTCACTCAGAATGACAAGTGTTTGTAGTTGTGATTCAAAAGTAGTCGAAGCAGGCTGACGAGCGTTTATCTCTAATAGGTATAATTGTCCGCTTTTTTCATCCATTATCATATCAATTCCAAACAATCCTTTCCAACCATTTTTAGCCATTTTTGTGCCAATATCATGAGCAATTTTTTCGTACTGCTTTATCTGGTTGTTGTTTAAAATCTTAGGTGGTAGAGACCAATCATTGCCAATGGTCGTAAATTTATTATCTGTAAAAGGGGATAGGCCGGTGATTTGATAGTTAATATTACCTATTAATGTTTTATCGTTCCAAATCACATTGTTGTTAGTGAAAACTGGCCCCTCGATAAATTTTATAGTCCGAATCTCGCGATTTGGAAATTTATTTTTTAATTCAGCTAATTGTTTTTTGGAATTTATTAAAAAAGTACCAGCGCCAGTATGAGAATGATTAAACTGTAAAATAAATTTTTCTCCACCCCAGTTTATATTTTGGCAAAGGTCAACTTTGTGTGGAGGTAAATATTTCGCTAATTTTCCGAGCCATGTTATTTGAGAAATTTTACTTTCGATTTCGTCTGCCAATTTGAAGTCAGGATTAAGTAATTGCCACTTATTTTTTTGACAGATATTTTTGACGATGGCGTTATTTTTAAAAACGACTACAAAATCTTTGGCTTGAATTATTTTTTTTACTTCAAGGTGTTGTAAAAGTTCAGCTGTATCAAGGGGTTGTTTATTTTTTATTAAAATAATGTTATTGTTAGATTTGGCTAGCTTGGCAGAATAAGTGTTTGAGTTGGTTATTATATAGTAATTGCCTAAAGATAAGCCTGACACAAAAGCCCGTTCCACATCTCGGCAAACATAAAACAGGCGGTGTTTGGATAACCGCTTGGCAATGGCCGAATTTAATGCATTTGAAATTGCCATAAATTTACTATAATTGTAATGAAGTGAGAGAATAGCTTACTTGTAAGCTATTCCGAGCGAATTGCAATTATATCATCAAATGATATATACTGATGAATATAATAGCCTAAAAAGGGCGTAAAAGCAAGGTTGTAGTACCGTTGTCATCCCGAGCGAAGCCGCTCCTGCGGCTGACGAGGGATCTATACATTTTAGTACCTTAAAGTTAATGAATAGATTCCTCACCCCACAAGGGGGATTCGGAATGACAATGACAAGAAATTATGGACGAACAATACCAAAAACTCAAAGAATTCGGCGATGTTAAAATCAATGAATCTTTAACAAAACATACGACCTTCAAAATCGGCGGTCCTGCTCGTCTGTTTGTTAATGTGACTAAAACTGATAAGCTTGTTGGGTTATTTAACTATCTAAGCGCTGAGGGGTTGGATTATTTTGTGGTTGCAGGTGGGTCCAATCTACTTATGAGTGACGATGGTTTCGACGGGGTCGTAGTCAAAATTTCTACAAATACTGCGCCAAAAATAACACCTAGCGGTAATGGGATGCTGATAGAAGCTGAAGCTGGAGTAAAACTTAGTGCTGTGGTTAATTTGGCATCTCAGAACAGTCTGACAGGGTTTGATTGGGCGATTGGTATTCCAGGTACCTTTGGTGGAGCGATTCGGGGCAATGCGGGAGCGATGGGAAAAGAAATAAAAAATAATTTAACTTGGGCAGAAGTGTGGCGTGATGGAGAAGTAATAAGGCTCAAAGTAGAAGAGTGTGGTTTTAGTTATCGCAATAGTGATTTTAAACATAATAAAGATATTATTTTACGCGGAGAAATTTATTTGGAACCGGGAGATAAGGCAGAAATTATGGAGAGGATGCAAGGATACCTCAAACAACGCAAACACACAGCTTTTCCTTCGGCTGGCAGTTTCTTTAAAAATATCAAATTACATCAGTGGGTGCAGGATACAAAAGATTTACCAGAATTATTTTTAAAAAGAGGTACTGTGCCTGTGGGTTGGCTTACGGAACAGTTAGGTTTGCGCGGTTTGGCAGTGGGTGGAGCCAAGATTTCAGATGAGCACGGCAACTACTTAATAAATTTTGATCATGCCACCCAAGCGGATGTTTTAGGTTTGGTTGAAAAGATTAAGCAAAAAGTGTATGATAGATATGGAATAGAATTGGAGCCAGAAGTACAAATAGTTAAATAATTTAAAAATGTCATTCTGAGCAACGCGAAGAATCTCTGTCCAATTTTTAAGAACTGATAGAGATCCTTCAGTGCGTTCAGGATGACAGAAATTAATTCATTCTAGTATGAAAACACAAATAACAGGCCGAGGCATGGATCTCACAGACGCTATCAAAGAGTATGCTACCAAAAAAGCCGAGTCATTAAATAAATTTTACAATAACGGCATTATTCGTACTGAGGTAGTGGTGGGTATAAACAGTAAACACCACACCAAAGGGGATATGTTTTTTGCAGAGTATAAATTACAAGTCGCTGGCAAGGATCTGTTTGCTTCCAAATCAGCTGACACACTTTACAAAGCCATTGATATGATTCGTGATTACTTGGAATCAGAACTTAAAAAATATAAAATGAAACAAAGAGTCACTGAAAAAGAAAAGAAACAAAGACGCCAAGCCAAAGAATACGAAATCGAGCTCTAATTTAATGCTTAAAACAATCTTCGGTAAACTTAAATCTTGGTGGGGGATAGTGCAGACCTTAGCCGGTTCTTTTATTATTTCCTCTGGTTGGAGCTGGTACCACTTCAAACATAAACCCTATAACCCTTTTTTGATTAAGGTGTTTGTGATTTGGATTACGGTTTTTGTCGGCTACCATATTTTCAAGTGGTCCTATCATTTCTTTACTGCCAAATTTAATCGCCATATTTTTTGGCAAAAAGAATTCGGTTTATTTTTAGACAACCTGTTTTTTTATTTCTCACTTTTTTTCTTGGTATTTTTTAGTCCAAATCAAATTTTGAGTCTAGTAGTATTTTTGTTGCTAATGGGTTTGTTTTTCTGGCGAACCCAAAAATATATTTCCTTTCATCCCGACGCTCATCAGTGGAAGTTGGTAAACAAAAATATTTTTACTTTAATTTTTTTCTTGTTTATTTTCTTTTCCGTGTTTCAATATTTAGCATTTCGTCTGGCCAACTTTGACAACTACTTAAAATTTCATAACATAGTTTTGTTCCGCGCTTGGGCAATGACCATGTTTTTGATTTTGGGTTTTGCTCTAGCTACGCTGATTTACTCGAAAACAAAATCAATTTGGCGTTATTTAGTTTTAGGATTATGGGTTTTGTTTTTTGTTTTAATTTTGTCTGTATGGGTTGCAAACATAGGTATTTTATATTTTACAGGGCTTTATCTTAGTCCTTTAATGCTAGAAGTGGCCCAAGGTTCATCGGGTGTTACGTTGAATAGTTTTAGTATTCTGGTTGGATCTATTGGTGTATTAGTTCTTATAATTTTTATTTTAATCTTTCGTCAAATTATTAAATCATATCAAAAAAGTTCTTTTCGCCAATGGTCATATTATAGTATGGCTTTGATTGCGGTGGCGCTGGTGTCTTTGTTGGGCTTAAGTTCTTTCCAAAACACTCCGGAATATACAATCGCCAGAAATTTTTATGAATTTTTTAAAGGTGACAAATCAGAGGCAGTTTTAAGTCCAGTGGTAAAACAAAAGTTAGAAAAATTTGGTCTGTTTTATGACACCGATCGGTTTGATTTGGCGCATCGAGATAAGGTTTTCACTGCCGTTAAAAAACTTTTGCCAGAAGATTTAATCAAGCAAAAGCCAAATGTTATTATTCTTTTTTTTGAATCTTTCTCCAGTCGATTGACAAGTGTTTACAACAAAAATTTATCAGGACTCACACCTAACTTAGAAAAAATGGCTAACGATCCGCACACAACTATTTTTAAAAATTATTTTAACGCTTCAACACCGACTATCAACGGTATTCTGGCTCAGCTTTGTTCTTTTTTGCCTCCGACCGGTTATACTGAGATAGAAGATAATAAAAATTTACAGAGACTACGTTTGCTTTGTTTGTCAAACATCTTGAAAGAAAATGGTTATTACAACACTTATATCACCGCCGTACCTAAAGAATTTGAAAACAAAGCTTCGATTTTTGGAAGTATGGATGTGGAAAATATCTATGGACAAGCAGAGATTAAAAAACTAACGGGAAACGAACCGTTATCTTGGGGTTATTCGGATCACCAACTTTTTAATTTTATGTGGGATATGGTAGAAAGAAAATTAATTAGTAAAAAACAAGAAGAGCCATTTTTAATGATGCTCTCCACGGTAGATACGCATCCGCCATTTGATTTGGCCAAAGATATGATTATGTATGGAGATGGTAAAAATAATGTTTTAAATTCATACTATACAGCCGACGATGCTTTTGGTCAGTTTTGGGAGCAGTTCAGAAATAGTGAATATTACGACAATACAATTGTGGTGGCAGTAGCAGATCACTCAGCCTTTCCAGGAGCTGAGATTAAAAATTTATTTCCTGCAGATGCAAAAAAACTGAGTTTTTATGATGAAAACATGTTGATGATGTACGTGCCACAATCAACAACTGTCATCCCGAGCGAGCCTTTAAAGGCGACGAGGGATCTTTCCGAGCAAGAGCTTTCAAACGGAAAGATTCTTCACTCCGCTCAGAATGACAGACAACCGACATTGTCAAAAGAAGTTAACCTCTATTCTTCTAGTATAGATATCGCTCCCACTTTATTACAAATTTTAAATATTAATCCGGAAAATAATTTTGAAGGTCATTCAATTTTTGATGATAGAGAAAAATATCAAAATATTTTGGGCATGCATGAATACGGCTTGTATATTAATCAAGAAGAAAATGGAAAACGTAACGTAAGTTATCAGATTCCAAGTGATTTGAAGTGTGATGTGGAAAATGATACAGTTAATTCTAGTACGCCGTTAACTTTGTGTGAATATTTAGAATTTTATAAGTGGAAACGACAGATGTTTCAGGAAGGTAGATTTTGGGGAATATAAAATCTTATGAATGTAGGAAGTATAATTAGATCAAGGGAGTTACATTTTTTTCTCGCCGGCTGTTTATTCGGGGTTATTCTAATTATCTTTAGAAATGAACCGGGGTTGGATTTTTTCTTTGCTCCTGCATTTTTAGCATTACCAGTAGCTTTTGTTCTTGGAGGACTAATGTTTGGTGCTTTTGGGCAGTATTATTTTAAGGATGATTTCGAAGCTTGGATATATTTTGCGATGGCTATCCTTACCGTTCTAATTTATGGATTTATTTTTTTCTACGTTTATAGAATTGCTAAATTTATCACTAAAAAATACAGAGGCAAATAGGGAGTTAAGTTTATTTTATGATTGGCGATATTTCTAATATTGAGAAGCAGTTGATTTCAAAAATAACTAATCCTATAATCCGAAAGCTGAGTTTGCTTTCTGGTAATAGTGAAAAAGATTTAAAGGATAAGTTTTTTGTTTGTTATTTTGATGCAAAGAAAGGGGTGTCCAATCCCAATGATATTACACAAGTGATTAATAAAGCATGGATAAGTTTCACCATGCAGTTACGGGATTTATATATACCCTCGGAAGAAATCCATGAAGCCACCCGTAATGTTCGAGCTTTTCTTAAAATGCCTGAAAGAGAGGCAAGGGAAGATGGGCTTGAAACTGGCAAAGAAGCCAAAGTAATTTATTTACCTATTTCTATAATTCCAAAAAAGTAATTAAAAAAATATTCCCTTAACTAACCTTTCATTTTTTATACCTAAATCTTCAAAAGAAAAAAACCAAACCTAGGAGGTATTGATATTACCAAGAAATCCCGGCCGGGAGATTAATTTGTAGTGCAAAGTAGAAAATGATACAATTAGAACCAGTATGCCGTTAACTTTTTGTAATTATTTAGAAATTTTATAAGTGGGAAGGGTAGATGTTTGAACAGGAAAGGTTCTGGAGAAAATAAAAACATTATTTATTAAATTATGATCAAGAATATTCCCTTACCGGCAGAATTAAACGATATAATTGGTTCTGAAAAACCAGATTTTGTTTTAGAGTCCAAGGGTTTTTACATAGCTGAGACATCAAAGTACTTTATACTTTTTGGATTAGCTATTTGTTTGTGGTCAATTTCTGATTTGGTCTATAATTTTTTACGAATTTTTCAGGGTAAAGAAGCTTATTTTTATTCAAATTTCATTACACATTTTCAGTTTGAACGTGTTTCTCCAGGCCATTTAGAGCAAGCCACTTCGGCGGTTGTGTTCGCTGGTGCCTTGATAGTGGCTGGAATTGTTCTGCTAGTGCTTGGTATTAAACCCTTGTTTAAAAATAGTGGTATTTTTGTAAGCACGCCTACCAGATTAATACATCTTCAAAAAAGCAAGATAAACTCAATTCAATGGAAGGAATTTGCCGATGGTACAAAGATTGGTGGAAGTGAAAAAAATGTGGTGGTTTTAAAAATGAAAACAGGTCCGTTACCTATGAGCCGATTTGATCTACACCGTGCTTTCCTAAACGAAGTCTGTATTTGTGGTGTAAGCAATGCAGAAGAGGTAGTAAATATTTGTGCCAAAAGAATTAATCTAATAAATGATTAATTAAAATTACTCTATTAAGTTGAGCTTTTATGACAATTGAACGAATAGACGGTAAAGAACTTGAATCGTTAAAATTTATAATTGATACATCAGTAGGGTGGGACGAATCTCAACAAATTAGCATTTTTCTTGACGAATTAAAAAAACAAAAATTTTACCGTCCGGGTCTTTTATATTGCGGTTTTAATGCTAATAAAAAATCTCTAGACCAGATGTTAGATCCAGATAATATCTTTTATGCTAGACCAGAAATAAATTTTAATCCTGAAGAAGATCGGCATGAAAACCCTTTTTTATTCGCAACTTCGCTCAGTGGTTATAGTAAACCAGCTATAGCTGTTTATGACCCCGAAAGATTAGAGGAAGTTTTTCAAGATGAAGTAGGGGGAACTTTCAGAATTAAGGAACAAGGAGCGTTAGTTGCAATTATAATTTTGACATAGTTTAAAAATTTTAGTTTGTTCTATGACCAAAAACCCCTCAGCCCCCCAATACCTAAACCTCCAAAAGAAAAAAATAACAAATCTAGAAGGTATAGATATTCCTAAGATGGAAAAGTTAGCCAGAGTTTTACGTGGCCTTATTTTTGCCACTGTTGAAGCGGGGCAGTCTGGTCATCCTGGTAGTAGTGGCAAGGTAGAACAATTTTTGGCTATGACTTTGGGTGGAGTATTGGCTTATGATCCAATGTTGCCCAAAAATCCTGGCCGAGACAGATTGATTTGGAGCGCAGGGCACTGCACACCATTACTTTTTGCCGGGCAAGCTTTGTATTATGAAATCTTGCGTCGAGGTGGTCGGCAATTCTCTGAAGCCGTGGTCAAAGCAGCTACATTAGAAGACTTAATTCGTTTCCGTCACGCCGATGGTCCGCAAGGACATGCTGAGTCTAGTTATCCTTATTCTGATTTTACTACCGGCCCATCTGGTCATGGTTTTTCAGCAGCGGTAGGAATTGCGATGTCTCACCAAGCCTCGGGACTAGATACCAAAACTTGGGTATTTATGGGTGATGCCGAGAGCGAAGAAGGTATGACCTATGAAGCGCGCAATTTGGCCTCCACCAATGGTCTCAAAAATTTGATTGTCAGTTTGGATTATAATCATTTTGGTATTGACGCCGATATCGAAGAAGTTATTTCTTCGCCATATATCAATCATTGGCTAGGGCTAGGTTGGAATTTGATAGAAGTAAACGGTCATAATGTTGTAGAAGTCGCGCAAGCCTACCACCTAGCAGCTCAAGGGTTTGAAAATAATCAGCCGACAGTCGTGCTGTGTCATACTCTCAAAGGTAAAGGCTATGGCAAACTAGAAAACACTGCTGCTTCTCACGGTTCACCAGTCAAGCATGATGACTATGTAGAGATAATGAAACAATTAGGGTTTTTTATAGAGGGTAAAAAAGGTGACGTGATGTCTGATATAGAAACTGTGATGAGTGAAATAAGCGCAGAAGATGAAAAATATATTTTAGAAAGATTGGAAGTGGGTGCCAAAAAAGTTTTACCTGAATCAGTATTGGTAAATCAAATGAAAAAATCGTTGGCAGGTAGACCGATTGTTAATCCACTTTCTATTCGTCGTCCAAAAAATTTACCTCCCGAATTAGTTTTTAAAGAAGGAGAAAAAGTTTCTACTCGCAAAGCTGCACAAGCCTGGATGAATTGGTTTATGAAACAGACTGCGTTTTTTTATGCCGGAGCAGGGGACTTATCAAAATCTGTCTTTACCAATAGCGCCGAAGAAGTTTATGGAATTATTAGTAAACAGAATCCTTTGGGTCGTGGTATTCGCTTTGGTATTGCCGAACAAAATATGGCGATGATGGGTGCAGGACTGACGATGGATGTTTTGCCTGGTGGGTATAGACCAGTATCGGTGTTTGGCACTTTTGCAGTCTTTACTACGATGATGGGTAATGCTATTCGCTTGGCTGTCATTGGCAACCAGCTCAACCCCGAATTGAAAGGCTTTTTTATCGCACTCGCAGCCCACGATGGTCCAGAAACCGGCGAGGATGGTCCTACACATCAGGGAATGTATTGGATGTCACTTTATACTGCTTTGCCTGGGATCAAGGTCTACAAGCCCCTAGATGCCAACGAGACTATTGAGATGCTTTTTGCATCTTTAGAAAAAGGCGAACCGATTGTTTTGTCTGTCTCTAGGCCGGAAATGCCAGTTTTGAACAGGTCTAATGGTGTGCCAAAAGCGATTGAATCTAGCAACGGTGCGTATGTTTACAAACAATTTTCCAACACTGTCATCCCGAGCGAGGCCGTAGCCGACGAGGGATCTATTCCTAACAATAAAAAAATCGTCTTAGTAATCTCCGGCTCCCAAATATTACAAAATGTTCTAGAAATTTTACCAGAACTTGAAAAACAAAATCTTGATGTAAAAATTATCGCTGTCACTTCGCCAGAATTATTTGAAGACCTTAGAAAAACAAATCCTGAAAAAGCGGAAAGTATTTTGTCAGATGAAGAAAGAAAACTAGTTGTCACATTACATAATGGTTGGCCAGGGTTTTTATATCCATTTATGTTGACAGAAAATTATAATCAAAAGGCCATCGGGATAAATCATTACCTCAAATCTGGAAATGTAAAAGAAGTTTATGATTTGGCTGGGATGTCACCAGAGGGGATTAAGGAGAAGATTTTGAAGGTTGTAAATTTATAACATTTTTGCCACCGCCAACACCGCCTGTCTGGCATGTGGTAATAAGCGAGGGTTGATTTGTTCAGGTAAAATTTCTGGGCCCAAAATACCAATACCAACTGGTTTCATAAATTCTAGTTCCAAATTAACTACAGCTTGCATGACCACTTGACCCATAACCAGACCATGCTTGGTTTCTCCACGCTCAATAATACCAAGCAGCACCGCACCCGCAATATTTTTCTTCTTCAAAACCCGCTTCAAAGCTAAAGGCTTTTCATAGGAACCGGTAACCCAAATTTCTTCTGTAATTTTTAAATTATTTTCCTTGGCTATTTTGCGAGCTTCGTTTAGCATTTCTGCCACTTCTTTTTTATGGAACTCTCCGAGGATTATGGCGATGTTTTTGGACATATAATTATATTGTTAATATAGCCTAGTTATGATATAGTATTTCGGTAAAATATCAAGTTATAATAAAAATTATGAGTAATGAAGTCATCTTTGATATAGAAACAATCGGCGATATTACCGACCTGACTACAATGGAAATAACTGTGGTTTCTATCTATGAATATGAGAAAGACGCTTATAGTTCTTTTGAACGGCATGAGCTAGGCAAACTGTGGCCTATTTTGGAAAAAGCTACTTGTCTAATCGGTTATAATAGTGAACATTTTGATATTCCCATTCTTAATCGTTATTATCCTGGAGATTTACTGGCTTTTCCGAGTTTAGATCTTTTGCGAGTTATCAAAGATTCTATCGGGCGAAGGTTGAGACTAAACGATGTGGCTGAGGCGACGCTAGATATTAGTAAAAGCGCAGATGGTTTGCAGGCCATGAAATGGTGGAAAGAAGGTAAAATAGATGAAATAAAAAAATATTGTGAGCAGGATGTAAAAGTGACTAAAGAAGTCTATGAATTTGGCAAGAATAACAAACAATTATTTTATAAAAATTTAACCGGTGAAGTTTTGCCTTTTGCAGTTAATTTTGAAATGCCTAATTCTGGAAAAGAAAATGCAAGTGCGAAAAAGAATATTAATTTGACATTGCCGTTTTAATTGGTATGCCACAGAAAAAAATAAAAACAATTTATTTAGACAATGCCGCATCAACTCCAACTGATATTCGAGTTTTGGCGGCGATGCGTCCGATTTTTGATAAGGTTTTTGCCAACCCTTCTTCTTTGCATGCCGAAGGCCAAAAAGCGGAAAAAGAATTAGTCAGATGTAGCAAGGATGTCGCAGGTTTTATTGGCGCTTTGCCTGACAATATAATTTTTACGACTGGGGGGACTGAATCTGATAACTTGGCCATCTACGGATTAGCCAAAGCGGTAAGTAAATCTGCTCGGCCAGGACATATTATCACTACCGCCATAGAACATAGCGCTATTCTCAAGCCTTTAGAAGAACTGCAGACTTATGGTTGGCAAGTGACGTATCTTCAACCTAGTAGGGAGGGCTTGGTAACTGCTGATCAGGTGATAAAAGCGATCAAACCCGAAACAGTTTTGATTTCTATTGGCTATGCCAATAACGAAGTTGGCAGCATTGCTCCCATTGCCGAAATTGGTCGCAAGATTTTGCAATACCGAAAAACAAATAAAACTATTTATCCATTTTTTCATACGGACGCTTGTCAAGCAACTCAATACTTGGATTTGAGTGTAGAAAAACTTCATATCGACCTAATGACTTTGTCTGGAAGTAAAATTTACGGACCAAAAGGATCTGGAGTGTTATACGTCCGTCGAGGTGTGCCGATTAGTCCGATGTTAGTTGGTGGAGAGCAAGAAATGGGTTTGCGCGCGGGTACCCAGAACTTGCCAGCCATTGTTGGTTTTACCAAAGCTTTAAGTTTGGCGATGGCTGAAAAAGACAAAAGATTTAAACAAGCTACCCAACTAACCAAATATTTTTTTGAAAAAATTAAAAAACAGATTCCAGATATAGAATTAAATGGTCCAGAGATTGGCGAAACTAGATTGCCGAATAATCTCAATATTTCTTTTGCCGGAGCCGAAGGTGATGCGTTATTATTATATCTTAGCGCGAAGGGGATTATGTGTTCTACCGGTTCGGCTTGCTCTAGTAGGTTGCAAGAAGCTTCGCATGTGCTCAAAGCGATGGGTAGAACTTATACCGAAGCCAAAGGCGCTTTGCGATTTTCTGTTGGGCATAATAACACCAAACAAGAAATAGATTATGCAATGAAACATTTACCAGTGATAGTGGCGCAAGTGCGTGCTATGCAAAAAACAAAATAAATATGTCTAAATCTAAAAAAAAGATTGTTATCCGAGCTTGTGAAGATTGTTCTTGTGTAGACAATGGGGCTTTGGCAGTAATTAAAAGTATTGAAGAAGGTACTGGTTTGGAAATGGGCGAACAAAATAGTAAATATGATTTTGATCGCAGCGGTTGTCTAGGTGGTTGTGATTTTGGACCAAATATTTTAGTTAATAGCGAGATTGTGATGGGTTTAAAACCAGAGACAGTTATGTCCGAAATTGCCAAGATTGCAAACGCTACTCCGCTTACCAAAAAACAAAAAGAAGAAAATTTAAATAAAATTTTAGAAGATGAATTATATGCACTCTAAACTTAGTATAAAAGATATTTTAAAAATGGCAGTGGCTCCGTTTTTTGTTTTTATGATTGGTTATTGCTTAGAAAATTTTGTGCCAGTTTATCAATTGCTTGAATGGCCGAACCGAGTAGTTCATTTTCTTGGAGGCCTAAGCATCTCTGTGCCTATTTTCATTGTTCTTAAATGGGCCAAAGCCAATAAGTTTATTTCCACATCAAACAAATGGTTTGATTTTTTGTTGTTAGTTATCTCCGCCATGTGTGTAGCTAGTTTTTGGGAATATTATGAATATTTCCATGATAAATTTTTCCCTGGGCCATATCTTTCTCAACCCAGCGTAGACGACACTATGAAAGATATGATTATGGGCATGCTTGGCTCAATCTCTTTTGTTTTAGGTTGGTATATTTCCGATTTTTTCAAGAAAGCAGAAAAAGTTGCTGAAGTTGTTAAGGTTAAAAGTAAAACTAAGAAAAGTTGATTATTCGTTAGATTATTGTTAAGCTTAGGTCAGGTATTGTCATTCTGAATGAAATGAAGAATCCCTTAAACTACAACTGAAAGGGATCCTTCGCTAAAGCTCAGGATGACAGCGAAATGATGGTGAAAAAATTTTATGTCAACAGGAAAAATCTATATTGTCGCCACGCCCATTGGTAATCTTGGCGATATTACACTTCGAGCCCTGGAAACGCTAAAAAGCGTTGATGTTATTTTATGCGAAGATACTAGAGTTACCAAAAATTTATTAGAACATTACGATATCCGCAAAACGCTAAGTAGCTATCACCAACACACCGATACAAAAAAAATGAAAGAAATAATTTCTTGGTTAGAAGATGGTAAAAACATAGCACTAGTGACAGATGCTGGCACGCCCGGTATTAGTGATCCAGGAGGAATCCTAATAAGTCAGATTGTAAATTTTTCACAATCAGTAGAAATAATTCCTATTCCCGGAGCTTCAGCTATGGTTTCGGCCTTGTCTATTTCCGGATTTCCCACAGATAGATTTATTTTCATGGGTTTTCCTCCACATAAAAATAAAAGACAGAAATATTTCAAAGAAGTAGCAATGAACGAAAGTGTGGTGGTTTTTTATGAATCAGGCCACAGAATCAAAAAATGCTTGGGGGAATTAAAAGAATACCTAGACCCAAAAAGAAAATTGATGATTTGTCGGGAGCTTACAAAAAAGTTTGAAACAATTTACAGGGGAACAATTGATGAAATTTGTGAAAAGATGCACGATGAGAGGGGAGAGTTTGTTATTGTTATTAACTCTATATAATTATATATGTACGATTTAATTTTTCTTTTAGTAAGTATAGGATTCATAAGTGCTTTGATTTATCCGGTTATTTATGCAAGTTACTTTGCGTTTACTAGTCGTAGAGCAAGTAATTTTTTGAAGAAAATATTTTTTATACCATCTTTGGTTTTAGGGACTATTGTTTACTATCTAACTATCTATCCTTTAATTGTCTTGATAAACAGAGCCTTGTAAAACTTATGAAAAATAAATATTATCTCACTACAGCCATTTTCTATGTTAATGCTAGTCCGCACATTGGCCATGCTTTAGAGTTTTTATACACAGATGTAATGGCTCGCTACCAAAGACTTCTTGGTAAAGATGTGCATTTCTTAACTGGTACGGACGAACATGGTCAAAAGATTCTCAAAAGCGCTAAAGAAAATAATCAATCTGTGGAGGATTTTGTCGCTGAAAAATCAGCGACTTATTCAAACTTAGCAGATCAGTGGAATATATCTAATGACGATTTTATTCGTACCACCGAAGCTCGTCACATGCAATCTGCGCAAGAGTTTTGGAAAAAATCTTTGACTAACGGCGATATTTATAAAAAAAGTTATACGGGTTTGTATTGTGTAGGTTGTGAATCATTTAAACTTGAAACAGACTTGGTAGACGGTAAATGTCCTGACCATCTCAAAGCTCCGGAGGAATTTTCCGAAGAAAACTATTTCTTCAAACTTTCAAAATACCAAAAAGATATAGAATCTTTGTTTGAGAAAAATCCAGAGTTTGTTTATCCTGAGCACCGTTTCAAAGAAATGAAAAATATGCTCAAAAATGGTTTGGAAGATGTGAGTATTTCTAGAGTGAAAGACAAGTTACCTTGGGGAATACCTGTGCCTGACGATAAAACCCAAGTCATGTATGTTTGGTTTGACGCACTCACCAACTATATTACCGCTTTAGGTTGGGGGAGTGATGATGATAAATTATTTAAAAAATTCTGGCCAGTGGACGCGCATGTAATTGGTAAGGAAATTAATCGTTTTCATTCTCTTCTGTGGCCAGCGATGCTGATGTCTGCTGGCATAGAGCTCCCAAAACAAATAGCAGTGCATGGTTGGATTACCGTTGATGGCCAGAAGATGAGCAAGAGTATCGGTAATGTAGTGGATCCGATAGAACTTGTAGAGAAATATCCTATAGAAGCCGTGCGATATTTTTTGATGCGCGAAATCCAATTTGATAATGACGGAGATTTTTCTTATACAAAATTTAACGAACGTTACCAGGCAGATTTGGCCAATGGTTTGGGAAATCTTACCAATCGTATTATGGTGATGATTGAAAAATATTGTGACAGTCTTGTTCCAGAAGTGACAGAAGCAAATTCAGAGATAATAGAATTTTTGAGCAAAACTATTTATGTTGATTATGCCAAGAGTATGGATATTTGGCGTTTTGACAGAGCTTTAGAGTCTGTTTGGAAGTTTGTGTCTTATTGCGATCAAATGATTTCCGACCGTCAGCCGTGGGCAATGATCAAAGTTGGTAAAGAAGCTGAAGTAAAAGATATGCTTTATCACTTAGCCGAAGGCTTGCGTCATATTGCCGTTATGATTTGGCCGATAATGCCAGAGACTGCTGAGAAAATATTTTCTCAGTTAGGATTAGATGTGTCTGTAGAGCTCTCTAAGTCTTTATCAGAATTGCAAAATTGGGTACAATTGATGGTAGGAAATAAAATTGCAAAACCAGAACAACTTTTTCCAAGATTAAATAATTAATTTATTTTATGTCAATCTTCGACATAGCACTTCTTATTATAATAGGTGGTTTTGCGTTGTTTGGATTATGGTTCGGCTTAGTGCGAACTCTAGGGTCTCTGATTGGTACACTTGTCGGTGTCTATGTGGCTGGTCGTTATTATGAGGCGTTGGCAAATTGGGTAATAGGTTTTACGGGTTGGAGTCAAAACTATGTCAAAGTAATTGTCTTTGTGGCTTCGTTTCTTATCATTACTCGGTTGGTCGGTTTTATTTTTTGGATTATTGAAAAGGTTTTTTCTATTATTACCAGGTTGCCATTTTTGCATAGTATAGACAAGATACTAGGTATGGTTCTGGGAGCTTTGGAAGGAGTCATTGTGGTGGGGGTTTCTTTATTTTTTATTTCTCGTTTTCCTATCAGTGCAATTTTTATGAACGGACTATCTACATCGCAAATCGCTCCACCACTTGTTAAAATTGCTTCTATATTAGTACCGCTTTTTCCCGAGGCTTTACGCATGTTGCGTAGTACAGTTGATAATTTGATTTAAAAGAATTTAGTGTTTGTATGAAATTTCATTTAAATAGCCTTATCACTAAAAGAGTTATTTTACCAGCAGTCCTACTTTCGACCTTGTTTTTAAGTGGATGTACAAATTTGTTGTCACTTAATAGTAAGAAGCTGTCTGTTGATAAAAATTGGAAAGAGGCGCAAACTCCTTATTCAAATGATGTTGTTTGTAGTTTGAAAATATCCACAGTAACTAAATTTGAAGAAGGCCATATTAATGGAGAAGCTAAAATTGATAATAAGCCCACAGTGTTAACATTTGTTGATATAGATGCAGAGAACCCTTCGATAGTGGGTAATCTTGGAGATAAAGCACCGCTTATTAAGATTGATAATGGTTCGACCATTTACTTGATTGAAAAAACCGCCTTCGGCAATTTAAATATTTTTACACTATTTAGAGATAAAAATATTATGTTAATGAGCAAGCAGTACGATTTGTTCGGTAAACCTTTTGGTTTGATGATGATAGGCGACTGTTTATCAGGAGTTTAGGTTTGGAGTTATAAAATAAATATATATGTTTGATACCCACTGCCATGTCCAATTTCAAGGTTTTAAAAAAGATGCTGAAGAAATTGTAAAAAAATGCGGAGAGAAGGGGATGATACTTAATTTGGTTGGGACGCAAAAGGATACAAGTCGTGCCGGAGTTGAGATGGCTCAAAAATATTCTTTTACTTACGCTAGTATCGGCCTCCATCCGGTGCATTTATTTTCTACTCATATAGATGAGGAAGAAAGTAGTTTTACTTCACGCGAAGAAGATTTTGATTATGAATATTATAAAGCCCTTTGCCAAAACCCAAAGGTGGTTGCCGTTGGTGAATGTGGTCTTGATTTGTATCGTTTGCCTGAAGGCAGAACTGTAGAAGAAGTGTTGGAAAAACAAAAAAAAGTTTTTACTTTGCAATATAAATTGGCGCAGGAATTAAATTTGGCGATGGTTATTCATTGTCGTGAAGCCCATCAACAATTGATTGATTTATTAAAAACAATGACTTCTGCTGTTCGAGGCACTGTTCATTGCTATACCAGCAACTGGCATTTTGCCAAACAATATTTAGATTTAGGTCTCAACCTTGGTTTTACTGGTGTTTTAACTTTTCCTCCTCGCAAAACAGATCCACAGGCACAATTGGATTTGTTAGAAGTTGTCAAAAACTGTCCATTAGAAAGAATAGTTATAGAGACAGATGCACCTTACCTAGCTCCGCAAGCATACAGAGGTACTCGTTGCGAACCGCCAATGGTAGAAGAAGTTATTAAAAAAATCGCTGAGTTAAAAAATCTTTCTTTTGCAGAAGTGGAAAAAGCGACTACGGAAAATGCAAAAAGGTTATTTGGAATTTCTTCTTAAAAATGACGAACCCTCGCGGCGAACAGGTCGCGTGCGAGGGGCAGGGGTTGCGAGACGGGACGAGGAGGCTCGTCGACGGCTCAGAGGTTGTCGATCTTGATCTCTCGACCGTAGTCGAGGATCTCGAGCATGTCGTGGAGCAGGATCGTCCAGGTGGCCATGACAACCACTTTGAAAAAGGAAGGAACATTTTTCATAGAAAGCTTTTATCATTTTTTAATTAAAAAGTCAATACTTAACAGACAAAAGCACCTATTTTCATAAGGTGCTTTTGTTTTTTTTGGAGTGCTTAACCCCGCCCCGCAACTGCGGGGCGGGGGACGACAGCGCTGGATCACCATCCGATCTCGTCCGTCGGCTTACCCTTGCGGGTCAGTCGAAGGTAAAGACCGAGTATGGTAGCCAGCGGGATTCCCACCGCGAGGACCGCGGTGGTCTTCCTCACACCCCTGATTTGTGATGCGAGGAAATCTACAAAGTGCTGGATCAACATCGCAACCTCCTCATATATAAAGTTAGCATAGTCAATCATACAAATCAACAAAAAACCGATTTTTCAAGGGTATTGACTTTATCCAAAATTCTATGTAGAATAATGGCGTTCTACTGTTTTTATTGTATAGTTATCAATAATGCGTATGGAAGAAAAAAAATCACAAAAATCTTCCAGTCGCGAGTATCAGATTTTTGCTTTAAAGATCATCGGTGACTTTGGAGCTTCGATTGCGATACCAGTAGTTGCGCTCGTTTTACTAGGGCAATATTTAGACCAAAAATACAATTTATCGCCATTATTTACGATTTTAGGCTTTGTGGTTTCAGCTCTTATTTCCGGAAGGATTGTATACAAAAAAGCCAACACCTACGGTGCGGAATATAAAAAACTTGGAGAAAAGAAAGAATAATCACCTCTATGGAATTACACATCCCAACTTTAGCTCCTGAAATTCTCTTTCATATAGGGAGTCTTCCGATTACAAATACAATTATAAATACTTGGTTAGCTATAACTATATTTCTTGTTTTGGGTTTATATCTTCGCAAAAAAATTCATCTTAAACCAACTAAAGTTCAAAATTTTATTGAATTTTTCTTAGAAAAAATCTTTATTTATTTTGACCAGGTCACAGGTAGTCGCGCAAAAACAATAAAGTTTCTTCCGGTGGTTGGCCCTGTTTTTTTCTTTATCTTATTATCTAATTGGTTAGGACTATTACCAGGGACTGGTAGTATTTTTGTAGGTGAAGCGCCACTACTGCGACCAGCCAACACAGATTTGAACCTGACTGTATCTATGGCGTTAGTGGCAGTTGTTTCATCCCACTTATTTGGTCTTTTTAGCGTTGGTCTTTTTACTCATTTAAACAAATTTATTCAATTAGGGACTTTTATAAAAAGTTTAAGAAAAGGTCCAATTGCTATTTTTACTGCCATCATTGAGTTAGCTGTAGGCCTTATTGAAATTGTAAGTGAGATGGCTAAAGTTGTTTCTTTGTCACTAAGATTATTCGGAAATATTTTTGCTGGAGAAGTTTTAATTTCTGTTATTAGTAGTATCGCTGGACTAATTGTACCAGCCCCATTTATGATGTTGGAAATTTTAGTTGGTTTGATCCAAGCAAGCGTATTTACCATGTTAACTCTTGTTTATCTAACAGTGTTATCTACCAAACCGCATGGACACGAAGAAAAACAACATGCGTAAGCATTTGTTGATTAGTTAATTTGTTGATTAGTAAACGGTCAATGAACAAATTAACGAGTTAACTAATTAATTGATATCACCCGCGAGGTAAAACCCAACCCTCCTCAACCGGTTTGATATCAGAAAGTCCCAAGGAAAATCTTTGGGGAGTAAAAATATGGAGCACGAATCCATCGTAGTTTTAGCCAAGGCTTTTACCATGGCTGTCGGAGGTTTTTTGCCAGCTTTGGCAATCGGAAATTTAGTAGGTAAGGCTATGGAAGCTATTGGCCGTAACCCAGAAGCTTCTGATAAGTTGTTCGTACCCATGTTGCTTGGCGCCGCTTTTGCCGAAGCTATCGCTATCTACGCACTCGTAGTAGTATTCACTTTGAAGTAATTCAATTGGCTGGGTATGTAAATACCCAGCTTAGTGGGATTATTTACCGTTTTGTCATTCTGAGCAGAGCGAAGAATCCCTGTCCAAAAAAACAAACGGACAGAGGTCCTTCATGGAATTTATCCTCGCTTGCGGGGGTTCAGGATGACAAAATAACTAACTTAATAGGTATGTTTATAGATATTGCTTACGCTAGTGAAGTAGCTAAAACCGCAACTGACGAAGGGGTACTTGCTTCTCTTGGTATACACGGAATTCAAATCGCTGAACAGATGTTTAACTTTGCCTTGGTTTCTGTAATTTTATGGTTTTTAATTTTAAAACCACTTACCAAGAAAATGGCTGAGAGACAAAAAATGATTGAGGACAGTGTTGATAATGTAAAGAAAATTGAAACTAACCTTGGTATGAGCGAAAAGAAATATCAAGAAAAAATAGATCAAGCCAAAGTTGATGCTAATAAAATTATCGAAAAAGCCAGCACTGAAGCTTTGGCAGTAGCCGAAGTAGCCAAAGAAAAAACTAGAAAAGAAATAGAACAGCTAGTGGAAGACGCTAGAAAAAATATTAAAACTGAAAGAACTGAATCAATTGCTGAAATCAAACAGCAGGTAGCGAATTTGGTAGTAGAAGCAGCTGAAAAGATTTTAGCTGGAAAAATTGATATAGAAAAAGATAATAAAGTAGTAGAAGAAGCAATTAAAGGTTTAAAATAATAGTGTGAAAAAACAAAGCAATTTACAATTTGCCAAGGCCTTATACGAAGTGACCAAAGATTTACCAGAGGCCAAAACTTCCGAAGTTGTAAAACAATTCTTTTTAGTTCTACAAAAAAATAACAAGTTAAACAAAATAAATTATATTATCGACGAGTTTATAAAATATTCAAAAAAACAATCCGGAATAAAAACAGTTAATGTTGAAACCGCTCATCCGGCAGATCAGGACTTATTAAATAAAATAAAAAAAGTATTTGGTCAAGATGCGGAAATATCCCAAACATTAAATAAAGATCTATTAGGTGGAGTAAAAATAAAAGTTGATGATACTATATACGACGGCAGTCTCAAAACTCAATTATCTAAATTAAAACAATCATTACTAGCTTAACTAAAATTGTATGTCCACAAACACGATCGTTGAAGAAATCAGAAAAAATATTTCCCTTTTCCAAAAAGAAACAACTAAAGAGGAAACTGGAAAAGTAATTGAAGTAGGCGATGGTATTGCCCGTCTTTCAGGTTTAACCAAATGTCAAGCTGGAGAAATGCTTGAGTTTATCGCCAATGGTGAAACTACCTATGGCTTGGCTTTAAACCTTGAAGAAGAGACTGTTGGTTGTGTTTTGCTCGGCGAATATAGATATATTAAAGAAGGCGATACAGTTAAAAGAACAAGCAGAATTTTATCTGTGCCAGTTGGAGAAGAATTAATCGGACGCGTAGTCAATCCGTTAGGGCAAGCGATTGACGGAGGTAAAGAAATAAAATCTGGTAAATTTTACCCAATTGAAAAAGTGGCTCCGGGTGTTATGACTAGAGAGCCTGTAAATCAGCCTTTACAAACTGGTATTAAAGCAATTGACGCTCTCATTCCCGTTGGTCGCGGTCAGCGCGAACTTATCATTGGTGACCGCCAGACTGGTAAAACTGCTGTCGCGATTGATGCTATTATCAACCAAAAAGGCAAAGATATTATTTGTGTCTATGTTGCAGTTGGTCAAAAAGAATCTAAAGTTGCTCGTATTGTAGCTAAGCTCAAAGAAGCTGGGGCGATGGAATATACAATCGTGGTAGTAGCCGGCGCTTCTCAGCCTGCAGCTCTTTCCTATATTGCTCCTTATGCTGGCGTGGCTATGGCTGAATATTTTATGGATCAGGGCAAAGATGTTTTGTGTGTTTATGATGATTTGTCCAAGCAAGCTTGGGCTTACCGTGAAATATCTCTTTTACTTCGTCGTCCACCGGGTCGTGAAGCTTACCCTGGCGACGTCTTCTATCTGCATTCTCGTTTACTTGAACGTTCTTGCCGACGCAATAAAGAATCCGGCGGAGGTTCTATTACCGCCTTGCCAATTATCGAAACTCAAGCTGGTGATATCTCTGCCTATATCCCTACCAACGTAATTTCTATTACTGATGGTCAGATTTTCTTGGAAACAGATTTATTCTATAAAGGTGTTCGCCCAGCTCTCAATGTTGGTATATCCGTATCTCGCGTTGGTGGAACAGCTCAAATCAAACCAATGAAAAAAGTAGCCGGAAAACTCAAACTTTCTTTGGCGCAATTTCGTGAAATGGAAGCCTTTGCTCAATTCTCAAGTGACCTAGATGCAGAAACAAAGAATCAGATTGATCTTGGTCAGAGAATGGTAGAAGTTCTCAAACAGCCTCAATATAGTCCAATGTCAGTGGCTCAGCAAGTAGCGGTAATTTATGCTGTCAGTAATGGCTATGCCAGCCAAGTAGCGGTCAAAGACATTCGTGATTGGGAAGAAAAATTCCACGATTTCTTGGAAAAATCCAAAGGTTCACTCTTAGGAAAAATGGAAAAAGGGGAGTGGGATGAAAAAGTTGAAGGAGAGTTAAAAGAGGCTTGTAAAGAATTTAAGATTTAGTTGCTAGGTATGATGAGGGAATTCCCAAGCCAAGAATTAAATGCAGAGGTTGATAGACTTTCAGTGCAAATAATAGCTGAACGTTTAGAAGAGCATGAAAATTTGATTGGTTTTGAAAAAACTGACCGTTTACTTATCCTACAATCCATAATTGATCTTGAAAAAGAGTTTAGTAAAGCACACGCTAAAAAAAACCCAAGAAATTCAACGCACTATTTGATTACTGACACAGACCTTGAATTATACCAGATAATAACTGTAATTGCAGTTGATTTAGACTTTGCAGAAAGCAACCACTTAGATGCTGATCTGGAAGAAGAAAATCGATTAATGACCAATCGTGCTAATGATTTGTCTATACTGGGGTATAGAAACGCAGTCGAAGAATATAGTGTATTCCACAAAAAATAAATATATGGCCGTAAACACAAAAGTAATTAAACGTCGCCTCAAATCCATTGGTAGTACCAAAAAAATTACCAAAGCCATGGAAATGATTGCGGCTGCCAAAATGCGCAAAGCGGTTAACGCTGCTTTAGATACTAGAAGCTATGCCACTTTGGCTTGGGAACTTTTAGTAAATCTTTCTACTGTTCAAAAAGAAAAGATGCCACTTCTGGATGTTCGTCCGGTAGAAAAGATTTTAATGATTATTATTACTTCAAACCGAGGTTTGTGTGGAAGTTTTAATGCTAACATAATCAGAAAAACAGCGGCTCAGTTAAAAAACCCACAAAATATTGCCAAGCAAAGAATAAAGGGCAAGGAAGTTTTATCAAACAAACCAATTTCTGTAGAAGTTATTGGCATTGGCAAGAAGGGTGCAGACTTTGCCAAAAAAATGGGATATAATTTGATTGCTTCATTTAATAATCTTACTGACACTCCAAGTTTAGAAGACGCCTTGCCGGTTGCTAGAATGATTATTGACGCTTATGAAAAGCAAACTTATGACAAGGTGGTTGTAGCTTACACTGATTTTAAATCCGCTCTATTACAAGTAGCCAAACTAAGACAAGTATTACCAATTTCTGAAATTGATTTAGAAAAAATGATTTCTGATGTGAGCGAAACCCACCAATCCAAAATTCCTAAAAAAACAGACTTGAATGAATATTTATTTGAACCAAACCGAACGGATGTTTTAAAAATAGTTTTACCAAGATTGGTAGAAAGTCAGATTTATCAAACTCTGTTAGAGTCATCAGCTAGTGAACATAGTAGCCGTATGGTAGCTATGAAAAACGCCAGCGAATCTGCTAAAGATATGATAGAAGAGTTGAACCTGACATTTAACAAAGCTAGACAAGCAGGTATTACCCAGGAAATTGCCGAGATTGCGGGTGGAGCAGCGGCACTTGAATAAAATTACTAATAAACAAATTTACTAATCAACACTATTATGAGTACAGCCAATAAAGGAAAAATCGCCCAAATTATCGGCGTGGTAGTAGATGTGCATTTCCCAGAAAACTTGCCAGCTATTTTTAACGCTTTGGAAACAAAAATGCCAAATGGAGAAATTTTGACACTTGAGGTACAGCAACATCTTGGTTCAAACACTGTCCGTACTGTGGCTATGAACACAACTGATGGTTTGCAAAGAGACGGCGAAGTTATAGATACTGGCAAAGCAATTTCTGTGCCAGTTGGTCCAAACACTTTAGGTCGCATGTTTAATGTGACTGGGAAAGTTATTGATGGTTTAGGAGAAGTGAAATCCGACAAGACATACCCAATTCACAGACTGGCTCCAAGTTTCAAACAACAATCAACCAAATCTGAAATTCTAGAAACTGGTATTAAAGTTATCGACCTTATCTGTCCTTTCTTAAAAGGTGGAAAGATTGGTTTATTCGGTGGAGCCGGTGTAGGTAAGACAGTTGTTATCCAAGAACTTATTCGCAACATCGCTCAAGAACATAGTGGTTATTCCGTGTTTGCTGGTGTAGGTGAAAGAAGTCGTGAAGGAAATGACTTATATCGAGAAATGAAAGAATCTGGCGTGTTAGAAAAGACTGCGCTGGTTTTCGGTCAAATGAACGAACCACCAGGTGCTCGTGCTCGTGTGGCTCTTACTGCTCTTTCAATGGCTGAATATTTCCGCGATGAAGAAGGTAAAGATTTACTTTTGTTTATCGACAACATTTTCCGCTTTACTCAGGCTGGATCTGAAGTATCCGCGCTTCTTGGCCGTATGCCATCTGCTGTAGGTTATCAGCCAACCCTCGCTACAGAAATGGGTGCCTTGCAAGAACGCATCACCAGTACCGAAAAAGGTTCTATCACCTCTGTACAGGCCGTATACGTGCCTGCAGACGACCTTACTGACCCAGCTCCTGCCACAACTTTCGCTCACTTAGATTCTACTGTGGTTTTGAATCGTTCACTTTCTGAACTTGGTATTTATCCAGCGGTAGATCCATTGGATTCAAACTCTACCATGTTGGATCCTTTGGTTGTTGGTGAAGAACATTATAACACCGCCCGTGATGTCCAGAGAGTTTTACAGAAATATAAGGACTTGCAAGATACAATTGCTATCTTGGGTATGGAAGAATTATCTGACGAAGATAAAATTACTGTTTCCCGCGCTCGTAAATTGCAAAAATTTTTATCCCAACCATTCTTTGTGGCTGAAACATTTACCGGTACTGAAGGTAAATATGTAAAATTAGCCGATACTATCCGCGGTTTTAGAGAAATTCTAGATGGTAAGCATGATGAAAAATCCGAGCAATCTTTCTATATGAAAGGTGGAATTGATGAGGTAAAGTAAAGTTTGTTGTCATTCCGAATCCCTCTTGTGGGATGAGGAATCTATACTTTATTTTAATAATCGGAATAGATCCCTCGTCGGCTACGGCCTCGCTCGGGATGACAAAAAATAAAAATTTATGTTAAAATTCAAAATCGTCACTCCGGAAAAAAGTATCTATGAAAATGAAATTTTTCAAATTACCATTCCGACTATGGACGGTGAAATTACAGTTTTACCAAATCATATTCCGCTTGTCTCTGTTCTTAAAGCCGGTGAATTAAAATTCAAAGACAAGGATGGCGAACATCAGATGGCAGTTTCGGGAGGATTTTTGGAAGTAAGAGGAAAAAATGAAATTGTGATTTTAGCCGATCACGCTGAACGAGTAGACCAGATAGATATTACCAGAGCCGAAGAAGCCAGAGTACGCGCTCAAGAACAAATGAAGAATATTAAGAACGTTCAAGACGTCGACTTTGCCAAGTTGCAAGCAGTTATAGACAGAGAGCTCAATAGATTGAGAGTAGCAAAAAAATACAGGAATTTACCAGCAAGTAAATAAAAACTTTAAATTAATAATCAAACATTCATATGGAAAAATGCCCAAAATGCAAAACAGTTTTAGGAGAGCAAGCAGATCCTTGCTTGTGTAATGAAAGTATATGTGTGGCTTGTTGTGAATGTGATCAGACTTGCGGTTGTGAATGTATTGATAAGGTAAACGCCTAAAAACTTCAATTTTTCTCTAAGATTAGCCTTCACGGTAACAAAACCTCAGTTTTTACGTCTTCTATAATATACACATATCTCCCCAAACAGGGGAGATAATGCTGTTTTATAAAAATTATGCAAGTAAATACAAAGAAAACAATTGAAATATATTGGGACCAGATAAAGCAACACAAAATTTCAGCGCTGGTTGTGTTTTTTGCTGTTATCTTAGCTTCGGCTGTAACTGTTATAACCCCCTTGTATTTTAAAAAAATCTTTGACCTTTTGGCCCAATCACAGCCAAAAGAAATTTTGGCACCTCAGCTGATTCACAACCTGTTTATTATTGCGGTTATAGAATTTATCGGCTGGATGTTTTGGCGTATCAGCACTTTTTTTATCTCTTATTTTCAAGTTTCCGTAATGGTAAATTTGTCTGATTTTTGTTTTAGATACATTCACAAGCATTCTTTTGCTTATTTTAATGATAATTTTGTTGGGTCACTTGTAAAAAAAGTAAATCGTTTTACCAGGTCATTCGAACATATTACAGATAAGTTATCTTTTGATATTTTACAATTATTAATAAATATAAGTTTAATAATCTTTGTTTTAATTAGAAAGAATGCTTATCTTGCTATCGCAATCGGCGTTTGGATTACCATCTTTTTTATTATAAATATATTGTTTACAAAATTTAAGCTCAAATACGATCTCGCGCGAAGCGAAGCAGATTCTTCCGCGACTGGAATTCTAGCAGATACAATAACAAATAATACCAACGTTAAATTGTTTGGCGGCTATATGGCTGAAGTAAAAAACTTTGCCAAAGCGATTGGTACCGTAAAAAAACTACGCTTATTTACCTGGAATCTGAGCAATGTTTATGAGGCAACTCAAGCTTTACTCACTACAGTTTTAGAAGTCGGAATTTTTTATATTGCTATTTTATTATGGAAACAAAATATTTTAACAATTGGTGATTTTATTCTCATACAGTCATACATATTGATTGTTATTATGAGAACATGGGATTTTGGTCGCGTAATTCGAGATATATATGAAAGCCTGGCTGAAGCGGATGAGATGAGCGCTGTTTTAAGTGAACCGCACAGCATAGTAGACACTAAAAATGCCAAAGACTTAAAAATTACCGAAGGTAAAATTGAATTCAACAAAGTTGATTTCTTCTACCATAAAACTCGTCCTATTCTAGAAAAATTCAACCTTAGTATTTCTGCCAAAGAAAAGGTGGCTTTAGTCGGTCCATCTGGAGGAGGTAAAACCACAATCATTAAATTGCTTTTGCGCATGTACGATGTAAGCGCAGGAAGTATTGTGATTGATGGGCAAAATATCAGCCATGTCAAAATGGAAAGTTTATGGAAAAATGTTAGCATGGTTCCGCAAGATCCAATTCTTTTCCACAGAAGCTTGCTAGAAAATATTCGCTATGGCAAACCAGACGCCACCGAAGAAGAAGTTATTAAAGCTGCCAAACTGGCTCACTGTCACGAATTTATCAAAGACTTGCCAGAAGGGTATAATACTTTTGTAGGTGAAAGAGGGGTAAAATTATCCGGTGGTGAACGTCAGCGCGTAGCTATAGCTAGGGCGATTCTGCACAACGCACCAATACTTATTCTAGATGAAGCGACTTCTAGTCTTGATTCTGAATCTGAACAATTGATTCAAAAAGCCCTGGATGTCCTTATAAAAGGCAAGACTGTGATTGTGGTGGCTCATCGTTTATCTACGATTATGAAAATGGATAGAATTATCGTGATTAAAGAGGGTAAGATTGTAGAGAACGGATCCCATCAAGAATTATTACAGCAAGAAAAAGGCTTGTATAAAAAACTCTGGGAAGTGCAGGCAGGCGGGTTTATTGCTTAAAAAATCTCCTTGCTTCACTGACTCATTTCGTTTATAATAAAGCAGCCCCAAAAGGGCTGTTTTATCTAACAATTTATGGCTAATTACAAACTAAACGAAGCCCAAAAACAAGCTGTGGAATACTTTGGCGGACCGCTAATTATTGTGGCTGGGGCAGGGACAGGTAAAACCACTGTTATTACCGAAAAGATTTCTCATATTCTAAAAAATAACTTGGCTACGGCTGAAGAAGTTTTGGCGCTCACTTTTACTGAAAAAGCCGCTACCGAAATGTTTGATCGAGTAGACGCTGACATTGATATTGGTTATGTGGATTTACAGATTTCTACCTTTCACGCCTTTTGTCAAAAGATTTTAGAAGAATACGGTCTTCATATTGGCCTTAGTCAAAAATTCAAACTCATTACTGAAACAGATGCTTGGCTTCTCGCTAGACAAAATTTAGATAAATTTAATCTTGATTATTATCGTCCAATGGGCAATCCGGCTAGTCACTTACACGCCCTGATTTCACATTTCCAAAAATGTAAAGACGAACTTATCACTCCGGCAGATTATCTCAAGTATGCTGAAGGTATCGTTGCTAATCAAGACAATATTGAACTAGATGACCAGTCACGGCTCACGGAAATTGCCAATGCCTATCACGTATATAATCAATTGCTTTTGGATAACAATGCGCTTGATTTTGCTGATCTTATTTTTTATACCACCAAACTACTCAAAGAGCGTCCAGCCATTTTGAAAGCCATACAAAAAAAGTTTAAATATATTTTGATTGATGAATTTCAAGATGTCAATTGGTCGCAGTACCAATTGGTGCGACTACTAACAGGCGACACCTCCCAACTAACCGTAGTGGGGGATGATGACCAAAGCATCTATGCCTTTAGAGGTGCTTCGGTCTCAAATATTTTACGATTCAAAGATGACTTTCCTCAAGCCAAAGAAATTGTTCTCAATGAAAATTACCGCTCTCAACAAGAAATTTTGGATTATGCCTACAAGCTTATTCAAAATAACAACCCAGATCGTTTGGAAGTAAAACTCAATGTTAATAAAAAATTGATTTTTACAGGGGAGAAAAAAGAATCTGAGACTTCAGCCGTAGCTCATATACACTGCGCCACCCTCGACGAAGAAGTCAAGAAAACCTTAGAAGAAATAGCGAGATTAAAACATTCAGATATCAATACCAAATGGAGTGACTTTGCTATTTTAGTACGCGCCAATAGTCATAGCGAGCCGTTTATTTCTGCCCTAGAAAAATCGGGCATGCCTTATGAATTTTTGGCCGCTTCCGGACTCTACCGCCAACCATTAGTTTTGGATTGTCTCAACTTCTTTAAACTACTTGATAATTACCGAGAATCAACCGCAGTTTTTCGATTGCTACTACTACCGGTTTGGAAAATAGATGATCATGATTTACAAAAAATCACTTATAATGCCAAAAGAAAAGCTATTTCATTTTACGAATCGTTAAAATACGCCGAACAGTTTGGTTTATCTCCCCAAGGAATTGAGACAGCCAACAAACTGATCGCTATTATTAATTCCGGTTTGCAAAATGCCAAAAAAGAAAAACCAACTACGGTTTTATTCCACTTCCTCCAAGACAGCGGCATGTTGGAATATCTCACCAAAGAAGAATTGAATCAAAACAAAGAAGTCATTAGACAAATATACCAACTCAAGGAATTTTTTGAGTATATAAAAAATTACGAAACAAGCGTGATGGGCGCAACGGTTGTGAATTTCCTAGAACATTTTAATTATGTGATAGAGTCTGGCGATCCTGGCGGAATGTATCAAGCAAGCGACAACACAGACGCTATCAATATTATTACTGTTCACAAATCCAAAGGTTTGGAGTTTAAGTATGCGTTTGTGGTAAATATGGTGGAAGACAGATTTCCTGGTCGTCGCCGTGGCGAGTCTATAGAGCTCCCAAGCGCTTTTATCAAAGAACAACTGTCAGAAGGGGATAATCATATGCAAGAAGAACGGCGTTTGTTTTATGTGGCCATTACCAGAGCCAAAGAACGACTATACCTTACAAGCGCTGATGATTACGGCGGGGTAAAAAATAAAAAAATTTCTCGTTTCTTGCCCGAGCTGGGTTTCAATGTCTTAGAAAAAACCGCCGCCCAAAAAGAAGACTTCAAACTTTCCAACCCAACCAAACACAAAGATGATGCGGAGTTTGTTTACGAGTTGCCAAAAGTTTTTTCCTTTTCTCAAATAAAGGCCTATCGTACTTGTCCATATCAGTATAAACTGGCACATATCTTGAGAATTCCAACTAGCGGTAGCGCCAGTTTTAGCTTTGGCCAGAGCATGCACAGCACCATGCAAAAATTTTACGAGAAATTAAAAGAGCTAAACCAAGCTACCCAAACCTCTTTGTTTACCGAAACACCTGCTGGCAAAGTTTCTAGTAATGGTGTAAAAGCCCCTAGTCTAGATGAATTAATGGCATTTTATGAAGAATCGTGGATAGGCGATTGGTACCAGGACGCAGCTCAAAAAGAAAAATATTATAAAACCGGTAAAGAAATTTTGCGCGCTTTTTATGAGTCAGAAAAAGAAAATTGGACTGTGCCAGTGGCAATGGAAGGCTGGTTCAAAATCAAAGTTGGGGAACATCTAGTGCATGGACGCATAGATAGAATAGATCAATCAGCCGATGGCACTTTAGAAATTATTGATTACAAAACCGGCAAGAGTAAAGAAAAATTAGAGAGCGAAGATAAAGACCAATTATTAATTTACCAAATAGCTGTTAATCAATTACCAGAATATAACCAAGTGGGCAACGCTGGCAAGCTGACTTATTTTTATCTAAATGATAATGCCAAACTATCTTTCCTAGGCACTGAGAAAGAAATAGAAAAGCTTAAAGAAAAAATGACTAACACTATGTCTGAAATTAAATCTGGAAATTTTAAAGCCACTCCGAGCGCGCAAGTATGTAAGAGTTGTGATTTTAGAAATATTTGCCAATTTAGAGTTTAATATTTTTAGTATGATTCTCTCTGCTCAACAAATTAAGGAGGTGGTACAAGAAGGTAAGCTTGGTATTGATTCGTTTAACGAGGCTAATATTAAAGGCGCAAGCTATACATTTACTCTCGATGCAACAATACACTGCTTAGACGAAGGACAAATATTGCGAGCAGATACAAAACCAAAACACACAGAACATTCAATACCAGACGAAGGATATATTCTTGAACCTGGTCAGTTTGTGCTTGGGTTTACTAAAGAAAAATTAACATTAAATGGTAAGTACGCCTGCATGTTAAGCGCTCGCGGTTCGTGCGCCCAAATCGGATTAAGCATTTTGCTCGGATCACATTTTGCTGAACCTGATACTGATTGTAAACAAACACTTGAGATAAGCAATGTTTCCAAATCACCAATACTTTTATTCCGAGATATGCCTATTGTCAAAGGAGTATTTATGCCAATTAGTGAATAAAAACTTACATCTATAGAAATTAATTACTTTTTATGGTCATGAGATCACTCGGAGACATTCTCAAACGTCAGATGAAACAAACCCCTGTCTGGAAACAAGTGACAGCTACTCTTGTGGTAGAAAAAGTAAATGATGTTATCAAAGAATTATTCGGCCAGGGAGCAGGTAAATACGCCCAGGCAATTTACTTTAAAAACAAAGTTATTGCTATTACTTGTCTGAGCTCGGTTATGGCTCAGGAAATCAAGCTAAACGAAAAGAAAATACTTCTAACTACCAACAACAAACTCGGCTCAAATGTAGTGGAACAAATCAAGTATTTGGTGTAAAATAAGACATAAATACACAGGGTTGCCAAACCCATAAAATAGGGCTAAAATAACCTGACAACTACCTAAACTTATGACTTTACGTCATTATCTAATCTTAATGTCCATCGGGGCGTTTATTTGTTGGTTGGCCTGGTTTTTTGTTTTAGGCAGTATTGATCCAACCCAAGCCAAGTTTTTTGGGTTTCTATTTTTCTATCTCAGTCTGTTTTTGGCTCTTACTGGCACTATATCTGTTATTGGCTTTCTGATTAAAAAAATAATTTTAAAAGAAGACCAGGTTGTTTTTCATCATGTGAAGTCAACTTTTAGACAAGGAACTTTGACCGCCCTTCTCATCATTTCAGGTTTGATTCTTTTACAGATAAAATTACTAGCTTGGTGGAGCGCGATTTTACTTATTCTGCTCTTTGCCACAATAGAAGGAGTTATTTTTACCAGTCGTAAATATAACAATCGTGATTTATAAATATGTTTGAAGGATTATTAAAAAAATTCAGAAAAGATATTGGCATTGATTTGGGCACAGCCAACACTCTTGTCTATGTCAAAGGACGGGGGATAGTTATCAACGAACCAAGCGTGGTGGCCGTCAATACCAAAACGGAACAGATTTTGGCAGTTGGCAACGAAGCCAAGGACATGCTTGGCAAAACTCCACCTCATATTGTCACTACCAGACCACTCATCAGCGGTATTATTTCTGATTTCGAAGTGACGGAAAAAATGTTAAAATATTTTATTGATAAAGTCTACGAAGACAACATGAATATTATGACTCGTCCGCGAGTAGTTGTGGGCGCGCCTCTTGAAATTACCGAAGTAGAATTAAAAGCTATTAACGACGCCGCTACCAATGCCGGCGCCAGAGAAGTGATTGTTGTCCAAGAACCAATGGCCGCTGCTATTGGCGCTCGTATGCCCATCCGCGAACCGGTCGGAAATTTTATTGTGGAAATGGGTGGCGGAACATCAGAGATTGCAGTTATATCACTAAGCGGAATTGTGACATGGCGATCAATTCCAGTAGCGGGGGATGAACTCAATCGCAATATTGTACAATATGCCAGAGAAAAATTTAATCTTCTTTTGGGTGAAAAACAATCTGAAGAAATAAAAATAAAGATCGGTTCAGCTATCGAGCTCAACGAACCTATGCTGTTCCCAATGCGTGGACGAGATCTGGTGACTGGTCTGCCAAAAGAAATAATGATTAATGATACTCAGGTCAGAGAATCAATGACAAAATCACTGCGAACCATTATTGAAAATATCAAAGGAGTCTTGGAAACTACTCCACCAGAATTAGTGGCCGACATTCACGAACGAGGTATTGTCCTTTCCGGTGGTGGCGCGCTTCTGCGAGGTTTTGATCAGCTAATTGCCAGAGCTGTTGAGATTCCAGTACGCATTGCTGATGATCCACTTACTTCGGTTGTGCGAGGCACAGGCATTCTTTTAGATGACGACGAACTTCTTAATGAAATTGCAATTAAAAACAGACAGAAGGGGACTGAACTTTAATTTGTAAATATGCTTCGTTTTAAAACAAGAAATTATCTATTTTTAGGATTTATCTTGATTTTAATTATCTTTTTTCACTACTTCGGCTGGTTAAATTTTATCGAAAGACCTATTAAGGCTCTGATTATTCCAATTTCTACAAGAATTACTCATTGGCGGGTATCTTCTCAAGATTTTTTTAATAGTTATTTTTCCAATAAGGACGAACTTGTAGAAAGCTACAATAAATGCCTGGCAAAAAATCAAGACAGCGAAGTGGCTGATGTAAAATCAAAAGACTTAGAACAAGAAAACAACGAACTAAGAAAACAGCTTGGTTTTTTTCATCGCCGTAATTTTACTCATGTCACTGCTAATGTTGTAGGGCTTAATACCGACAATATTGAAAAAATGATAATTATTAATGCCGGAGAGCAGGATGGTTTGAAAAATGATCAGCCGGTGATTGTAGGAGACGGTGTAATCGTTGGCACTATCGCTAAGGTAGAAAAAGATATTTCCATGGTACGCCTGATAAACGACAACCAAAGTAAAGTTGCTGCAACTCTACTCAACAAAGACGGTAGTTTGGGTGTAGTGGAAGGTGGTTATGGTCTAAGTATTAAAATGAATTTTATCCCTAGAAACGAAGTTGTGTTAGTTGGAGATAAGGTAATTACTTCAGGCTTAGAAGAAAACGTGCCCAGAGGACTTTTGATTGGAGAAGTATCAGTAGCTGAAAACGAAGCCTACCAACCCTTCCAGCAAGCAGTACTTACCCCCGCTGTAGATCTTTCCAAACTCTTTATTGTTAGTGTTTTGATTTCCAACTAATTTTCAAACCGGTTATGAAATTTTTACAAAAAACACTATTTTTATTTTTATCTGTCCTGCTTATTTTGGTAGCACATATTTTTATAATCAATCTATTTCCTTATCCATATAATCATCTCAATACTGTTTTTGGAATGTTGCTATTTTTTCTTACTATCAAACCTAGCCGACAGATTATTTGGCTAGCAATTATTCTTTCCTATTTTTTAGAGCTTCTCAGCGGTATTCCTTTTGGCATTGGCCAAGCTTCTCTAATTATTAGCCTGATTGCCATCAATTGGTTTCAGCTAAATATCCTTACTAATCGTTCTGCCTATATCATTTTTATCTCTACAGCTATTGGCATGATTTTTTATCGAGCTATATTTTTTTCCTTTTTAGTTATTTATAATTATTTCGGTAACAATCCCTTATTACCAGGCAAGGAGGTATTTAGCGATATTGCTTGGGAAGTTTTATTAACTTCTTTAGAAGTTGCTATTCTCTATTTTATTTATTCCAAATTTATCAGAATTTTTCGCAAAAATTTTCGAATAAGCTACTAAATATGGCAAAACTTTTTAATGTATCTGAAGAAAAAATAGGGGATGCCAATCTGGATGGGAAATATAGCCGTAACTGGGTAGAAGAGTCTTTTAATTTCGAAGGTCAGAGTGGCAAACAAGTGGCCGTTTCCCATACCAACAATTATCTGGGCACCAGCATCTCCAAAAAAACCGTTGCCATTTTGACAATCGTGGTTGCTTTAGGTTTAGGCGTGCTTTTTGGTAAAACTTTTTATTTACAAATTTTAAAAGGTAATTATTACGAAACTTTGGCGGAAGGCAATCGTATTCGTCTGAGACCAATTTTGGCAGAACGGGGGATTATCTACGACAGATTTCATAACGAACTTGTCCAGAACATTCCAAACTTTTCTCTCAATCTTGTCCCTCAAGATTTGCCTCGTAATAAAGAAAAGAGGGAAGAAATAATTAATAAAGTGGTAGAATTAAGCAGTATTCCCAAAGAACAAATTACTGATTTATTGAATAAGTACCAATTTTATAGTTACGCTTCTTTGGTAATCAAAGAAAATCTAGATTACGAATCTGCTCTTAAGCTATATATAAAAAGTTCCCAACTGCCAGGCATTTCCATTGAAAAAGGCAGTAAACGAAACTACATTCACGACAGTGTTAGCGTTAGTAGCAGTCTAAGTATCTCTCATTTGCTTGGCTATCTAGGGAAATTAAACGAAACAGAACTGGAAAATTTAAAGGGACAAAATGAATATTTACCATTTGATAATATTGGTAAAACAGGTTTAGAAAAAACTTATGAATCAGATCTGCGTGGTAAATACGGCTTAAAAAAAGTTGAAGTAAATGCTATTGGTCACGAACAAAATGTTCTGGCCGAAGAACCTCCATACCCAGGTAAAAATCTTATTCTCTCATTAGATTTTGAAGCGCAAAAAAAACTGGAAGATTTGACTCAAAAAATGTTGACTCATCTAAACAAAAAACGTGCCTCGGCTATTGCTATGGATCCGCGCGACGGCTCAATCATCGCTATGGTCAGTTTGCCAGCTTTTAATAATAATGATTTTTCAGGCGGTATTTCTCAGGCTGATTACTCTAAATATAGTAATGACCTCGACCATCCTTTATTCAACAGATCTGTCGGCGGTACTTATCCTTCAGGATCTACAATCAAACTAATTATCGCAGCCGCTGCTTTAGAAGAAAAAGTTATTACTTCGGCAACTACTTTTTTAAGTACTGGTGGCTTGCAACTAGGAGACCACTTATTCAGAGATTGGAAGGTTGGGGGGCATGGAATTACAAATGTAGGCAAGGCTCTGGCTTGGTCAGTGAATACTTTTTTCTATTATGTTGGTGGTGGATACAAAAATTTTGTTGGCTTAGGGGTGGATAGAATTGTAAAATACATGCAGGCTTTTGGAATTTCTAAAAAATCAGGCATTGATATAAACGGCGAAGCCACTGGTTTTTTACCAAGCAAAGATTGGAAGCTGGCGACCAAAAAAGAAACTTGGTATGTGGGTGATACTTATAATCTTTCTATCGGCCAGGGAGACTTACTAGTCACACCTATTCAAGTTGCAGTTTGGACTGCGGCTGTAGCCAACGGTGGAAGTGTTGTCCAGCCACACCTAGCTCAACAATTGGAAGAACCAGTCACTCACAATAAGACTAATCTAGACTTTAAAAAAACCAAGGTTCCAGTGAGTGACTATAATCTAGCTTTGGTGCGTCAAGGTATGCGAGACTGTGTCAGCTACGGTAGCTGTCAGATGATGAAAGCTTTGCCATTCTCAAGTGGTGGTAAAACGGGAACTGCCCAATGGAACTCAAACAAAGATAACCATGCTTGGTTTACCTCATTTGCGCCTTTAGAAAACCCAAAAATCGTGGTTACCGTGCTTGTAGAAGAGGGGGTCGAAGGAAGCACAGCCGTCGAACCGATCGCTCGAGACTTTCTGCTCTGGTGGGGTAAAAAGTATCAAAATTAAGGTTGATTTATTTATACGGTATGCTATACTTTTAAAAGCTATTTAAGTAAATTTTAAACTTTTAAGCCAACTAAAATACCCTATGTCAGATGAAAAAATTCAGTATGTAAGCCCTCAAAGATTGGAAGAATTAAAACAAGAATTGATTCACCTCAAAGATGAAAAAATCCCAAACATCGCCACTCGTATAGATGACGCCAAACAGCATGGCGACTTATCAGAAAATGCTGAATACCACCAAGCTAAAGAAGAGATGGCCTGGGCTCACGGAAGACGCCAAGAGCTTGAATATATTATAGATAACGCCCAAGTAGTAAGTTCTGCTCCTCAAAAACAAGGCAAGATAATCGTCGGCAGTACCATTGTTATTAAAACAAACGACAAAACAAAAACTTATACCATTGTCGGTCCGCAAGAAGCAGATCCTTTGCAAGGTAAAATTTCCAACCAATCACCTTTAGGAGAAGCTTTCCTTGGCCATAAGGTAGGGGATGAAGTTTTGGCTCACACCCCAGCAGGAAAACAAACATACGAAATTTTAGAAGTAAAGTAATAGCGAATCATCCATAGTAATTTTTTAAATATGCCAAATGAAATCAGAGAAGATATCGTACGATTGGAAAGACTAAATTATTTGCGCTCGGCTGGTATTAATCCTTACCCAAGCCTGACAGAAGAAAGAATTTCTATTTCCGAAGCTTTGACTAAGCCGGAAGCTACTCCAGTTAAAATTGCTGGGAGACTTATAGCCAAAAGAGAGATGGGAAAAATTAGTTTTTCTCATCTTAGAGATGCTAGCGGTAAAATTCAAGTCGCTTTTTCTGAAAAAGAACTTGGCAAAGACCAATATAAACTTTTTATAAAATATTTTGACTTAGGTGATTTTTTGCATATTGAAGGCGATATTTTTACTACCCACAAAGGCGAACTGACAGTTCTAGTAAAAAAATATCAACTACTAAGCAAGGCGCTTCTGCCGATGCCTGAAAAATTTCACGGTCTCAATGATATAGAAACTAGGTACAGACAAAGATATTTGGATTTGATTGCCAACGAAGAATCAATGCGAATTGCCAAAGTTCGTAGTCTTATCGTTCGAGAAATTAGAAATTATTTTGATAGTAAAGGTTTTTTTGAAGTAGAAACTCCAGTTTTACAAACTCTTTATGGTGGCGCTCTAGCCAAACCGTTTGTGACCCATCACAATGCTTTAGACATTCCTTTATATCTTCGTGTTGCTCCGGAGCTATATCTCAAACGCTTGATTGTTGGTGGTTTTGAAAAAGTCTATGAAGTAGCCAAATGTTTTAGAAATGAAGGAATAGACAATAATCATAATCCCGAATTTACTCAGATTGAATTTTATTGGGCATATGCTAACTACCAAGATCTAATGAATTTGGTAGAAGATTTATTACCAAAAATAATTACAGCCGCCGGCTTACCTCTCAAATTTAAAGTAGGGGATGATGATGTTGATTTTACCCCTCCTTATCCTCGCCAAACTATGCGCGCAATTATCATGGAATATGCCAAAATTGATATAGAAGAATTTGCTGACCAAAAATCTTTATATGAAAAAATAAAAGATCTTCATATAGATGGCGTGGACAAGGATACCGGCTATGGCAAGATGGTTGATGAAATTTATAAAACTTACGCCCGACCAAAAATCATCAATCCGATATTTATGATTGACCACCCAGTAGAACTTTCTCCACTGGCCAAACGCAAAACCGACAACGACAAATATGTAGAACGTCTACAGCTTGTTTGTGTGGGAGGAAACGAATTATGTAATGGCTTCTCTGAGCTCAACGACCCAATAGATCAAGAATCAAGATTCAAAGACCAAGAACGCCTTGGCGCAGCCGGAGATGAAGAGAGCATGCCTTATGACGAAGATTTTGTGACTGCTCTCAAGCACGGCATGCCACCAACCGCAGGTCTTGGCATGGGTATTGATAGACTAGTCAAACTTTTAATGGATGTCCAAAATCTAAAAGAAGTAATTTTATTCCCCACCTTAAAACCGGAAAATAAAGAATAGTTGTATGCAGAAAGTAATGGTATTTGGCACATTTGATATTGTCCATCCCGGGCATATCCATATGTTAAAAGAAGCCAAAACCTACGGTGATTATCTTATTGTAATTGTTTCTAGGGACGAAATCACCCACCAAGTAAAAGGCAAAGCGCCAATGCTAGATGAAAAAACACGATTAGAACACGTTAAACAATTAAATATTGCCGACAAAGTCAGGCTAGGAAACTTGGGAGAAGATAGATATCAAGCTATCAGAGAAGAGGACCCTGATATTATCGCGCTAGGATATGATCAAGTCGCTTTTGTTGATAAGCTCAAAGAAAATATAAAAGATACTATAAAAATAGTTCGCCTCCAACCATTTCAACCGGAAATTTATAAAAGCTCAAAAATAAAAGAAAAAATGCAAAATCAAGAATAGCTAATATGCAAAAAATTCTTATCGCTACTGGTAATAAAGAAAAGTTTAGAGAAATAACAGCTGAGTTGGCCGACATGCATTTTAAGTTTGTCAGCCTCAAAGACGTAGGCTTAGACAAAATCGAAGTAGATGAACCGCACGACACCACTTGGCAAAATGCTTTAGAAAAGGCTAGATTTTTTGCAAAAAAAAGTGGGCTACTGACTTTAGCCGAAGACACAGGCTTATTTATAAATCATCTAAAAGGTCAACCTGGAATAAAATCAAAAAGATACGCCCCGACAGCTCTAGAGAGAAATACTAAAATTTTAGAACAATTAAAAGGCATACCTGAAAAAAAACGCAGTGCTTACTTTGAAACTACTGGCTGTCTTTTTGATCCACAAACAGATAATTTTTTTACGTTTAACGGAAGGTTGGATGGTTTGATTACAGATAAAATTGGCAGCGATCTCAATGAAGATATGGGTTATGATCCGATTTTTTATTTTCCGAACCTTAAAAAATTATTTTCTGAAATGAATATTTTAGAAAAAAACAGAATTAGCCACAGAGGAAAGATGATTAACCAGGTTAGGTATTTTTTAATAAAAAATTACCAACCAAAACAAATAATCTGCGCTGCTGGCATTGTTGTCAAAGACGGCAAGATGCTTATGACCAAACGACGTGACCATAGACCTGACTTTAATGACAAGTGGGAATTTCCCGGTGGTGGAGTAGAAGACGGTGCAACTTTTATAGAGACAGTAAGAGATGAAGTCCTAGAAGAGTCCGGCTTTAAGGTGAAGGTTGAAGAACAGTTGCCTGATATTTTGACGTCTCTCGTTAAAAAAGAACACTACCAAGTACATTTATTTATGTGTATTTGCTCAATCGTGTCGGGAAAAATAAAAATAGCTGAAGCCGAAAGTTCTGACTATGGATGGTTTACCTACAAAGAAGCTTTGAAGATGGACATGTTACCTTTGAACAAAAAACTTATTCAATCTAAAAATAACAAAAAAATACTTTTAAAATATATTAAGTAAAAACCGTCGCGCTTCAATAGACGATTGCGCGACGTGATTTCGTTAAATCAATATGCTAGACATAAAATTTATCAGAGAAAACATAGAGTTAATAAGACAAAATTGCGCTAATCGTTTTGTTAAAGTAGATCTAGACGAACTATTAAAAATTGACGAAGAAAAACGCTCTATTCAAAAAGAAATAGAGAGCTTAAGGGCTCAAAGAAAAAGCCAATCCAAAGGCAAGCCCAGCGAAGAAGACATGCTAAAGCTTCGTAAAATGGGGGATGAGATAGCTTTGTTGGAAAATAAAATATCAGATTTAGAACCAAAATATTTGGATCTTTTATTAAAAATTCCTAATCTTACTCACTCAGAAACTCCAGTCGGCGGAGAAGAGGATTATAAAGTTATTATAACAAGTGGTAATCCACCTGAGTTTTCTTTCCCTGCCAAAGACCATGAGGAATTAATGACAAACCTTGATTTGATTGATTTTGAACGTGGCGCCAAAGTGGCTAGTTCCAAGTTTTATTTTACCAAAAATAATCTAGTACGACTCAATCAAGCCTTAATAAATTACGGTATGGATGTTGTTAGCCGCCATGGTTTTACCCTGGTAGAAACACCAGATATGGCTAAAAACGAAATCCTGACTGGCCTTGGCTTTAATCCAAGAGGTGAAGAAGACCAAATTTACCAAGTAGCCGGCGAAGAGATGAGCTTGATTGGTACCGCTGAAATAACTATGGGTGGTTATCATGCCAACGAAGTTTTAGACTTGTCAAAAGGACCAATCAAATACGCGGCTGTTTCACATTGTTTCCGCAAAGAAGCTGGTGCCTACGGACGTACTAGCAAGGGTTTATACCGAGTACACCAATTCACAAAATTGGAAATGTTTGTCTATTGTCGACCGGAAGATAGTGAGAAAATGCACCAAGAGCTCTTGGGTATCGAGCGGGAAATTGCTACTGGCCTAGAAATACCATACAGAGTGATTGATATTGCTAGTGGTGATCTAGGCGGACCAGCATATCGCAAATATGATATTGAGGCTTGGATGACTATGAAAAATGATTACGGAGAGATAACCAGTACTAGCAACTGTACAGACTACCAAGCGCGCAGACTTAATATTAAATACAAAAAAGAAGACGGCTCAAATGAATTTGTTCATACCTTAAATGGCACTGCGGTGGTACTGAGCCGTTTTCCAATTGCCATTGTTGAAAACTTCCAGCAAGCTGATGGCAGCGTTCTTATTCCAAAAGTTTTACAAAAATATACCGGCTTTGAAAAACTCTAAACAATTATATTTTGTATGCTCACTTGGCTAAAAATAGATGCTGAGGCTATCAAATATAATGCAAAGCAATTCAAAAAACTGATCGGACCAAAAGTCTTGCTCATGCCTGTAATCAAGGCCAATGCTTATGGTCATGGATTTCTAAAAGTAGCCAAGATTCTTCAAGATATAAAAGAAGTAGATAGAATTTGCGTTGTCAATCTAGATGAAGCAGTCGATCTTATCAAAAATAAACTTACTAATAAACCAGTAATTATCTTAAGTTTTTTTGATAATCAAGACAGTGAAAAATTCAATTTGGCTATAAAAAATAATATAATCTTTCCATTATACGATCTCAAAAATGCCCGGATTTTAAATAGAGCAGGGGAGAGGCTAAAGAAAAAAATAAAAGTACATTTAAAAATTGATACTGGCGCCTCTCGTCTGGGCATTTCACCAAAGGACACCCTTAGTTTTGTCAAAGCTTTGCAAAAATTTAAGCACCTGGAATTAGAAGGATTATGGAGCCATTTTGCTTCAAGCGAAGATGATCCAGAATATACTAAAACTCAACATAGTATATTAATGTCAGTTGACGATACTTTGCAAAAAAATGGTTTTAATATTCCCATAAAACACATCGCTTGCTCTTCAGCTACCTTGAACACAAAATTTACTCATGAAAATGCTGTAAGATTAGGCATTAGTTTGTATGGCTTATACCCAGATAAAAAACAAACTATCAAATTGAAACCCGCTCTTTCATGGTATACAACCATAATCCAGACAAAAGATCTGCCTAAGGGCACAAAAGTAGGGTATGGGGGCACTTATACAACCAAAAAACAAACTCAAGTGGCTGTGCTGGCAGTTGGTTATTGGGACGGCTATGATAGGAGATTATCAAACAACGGTCATGTTTTAATAAAAAATAAATTTTGTAAAATTATCGGCAGGGTTTGCATGAATATTTGCATGGTGGATATTACCGGTTTAAAAGTAAAAGCAGGGGATAGAGTGACGCTTGTTGGCCAAAGTGGAAAAAAGATTGTCTCTATAGATGACCTAGCTAAATGGTGCCTGACCATCAACTACGAAATCGTAGATAGAATTAATCCAACTTTACCACGCCTATAAATACACACTAATAAGCACATGAAACATTTTCGTTCCGAAAAAGCATTCGCCAAGTACAAACCTGAAGAAAGTTGGAAAAAGAAACTTTCGCGTGTTTTTAAACGAAAACAAAAAGCTATTCCCATTTCTGATTTACCCTCTCACTATAAATCAAACCCATATAAACCTCAAAATCAATTAAAACCCAACAAAACCAAGCTAAAACTAATCATTCTTATCATCCTAATTTTAGGATGGATATTTTGCTTGGCTTATACGCCATATTTTAAAATAAATAAAATCTCATACTTCAATCTTGGCAATACTTCTCGCGCCGAACTGGAATCTTTTATACATAGCAACTATCTCAACCGGGCTAGCTGGCTACCCGTTGATAATTACTTCTTTATCAATTCTAATAGGTCGGCCAACAATATCAAAGACCGTTTTTCTCTAGAGAGCGTTATTGTTACCAAAGTTTTTCCAAATGGATTAAATATCGAAGTTAAAGAAAAAATATCGGCTATTATTTATGATAATAGCAAAAAATATTTTCTTTTAGATAAGGAAGGGACAGTTATCAAGCCTTTGGCAGATGTGGGCGCTGACGAGCTAAAACTAAAGCCTCAGAGCCCTTCTTACAGCCAACTATCCAGCACAAGTACCACCTCTACAACGCTAAGCGTTGTAACTAGCACGCTGAGCGTGCTACAAGTAAGCCTATCAAGCACTCCAACCTACGAACACACTCCAAATAACGAAAAAATAAAAAGATTTTTTATAGATTATCCTGTGGTTTATGATAGAAGAAATATTAATATAGAAGATAAACAAAAAAATGTTTTACCAACTGAATATATAGATAGTATTATCGCTTGGAACAAAGAACTGAGCCAGCAGGGGAGACTAAAGCCCAAATTCTTCGTTTTTGACAATTTGAACTCCGGAATCGTAATTGAGACTGGTGAGCCATGGTATATTATCTTCCAACCAAAAAATGATACAAATTTACAGATGACCGTCTTTAGGGAAATGTTAACAACAATAAAACCAAAAGCGTACATTGACCTCCGCTTTGGTGAAAAGGTTTATTGGAAGTAGGGGGAGAGGTGTTAATAAGTTATTTGACTCTATTTTAGGAGTATTATATAATTGAGTATAATATCTCTTACACTCAATTCAATATGGCTAATCTAAACAAATCCCAAAGAATATCCCATCTTCTACAGAAGAGCTTTGATACTGTTATTTCGGATCTTTATTTGAATAAAAAACTTTCTTCTATAGAAATAGCTGACGAATTACTTTTAAAAACAAAAATTTCCATAACACCAAGATCAATCCAACGTCAACTTAAAAAATTAAATGTGATAAGAAATTTTAGCGATGCTTTCAACTTGTCTATTGAGAAAGGAAGAAAGTCATACGAACACCTCAAACGATCGGTAAAATCAAAAGACATGCGAAAAGGCATCCAACCCAAGCTTAGGTACCAAGTAATGCAACGAGATGGGTTTAAATGTGTTTTGTGCGGTAATACAGCCAAGGATGATCGTTTGGAAATTGACCACGTAAACCCTGTTGTCTTTGGTGGAATAAATGACCTGTCTAATTTAAGAACCCTTTGTTCAGAATGTAATAAAGGTAAAATGCTTCTAGAAGAAAGGGGGCTGAAAAAAATATGAACCGTCTCCCCTATTTAGATGATTTTATTTTAAATCTAAAAGCTAACAACTTTTCAGAAGAAACTGCGTATAATTATGAACGCGACCTTAACACCTTTGAAAATTTTTTAAACGAAGACATAAACAAAGCTTTTGAAATCATAGATAAAACCGATATTTTGCGCTACAAAGCCTATCTTTCATCATCTGACCGTAAAACATCTGTCTCCAAGGAAAAAACTAAGAAAAAACTAAGTAGTTATTCAACGAACAGGATGCTTTCAGCTTTAAGGTCATATTTGAAATTTATGGAAGAAATGGATCATGAGCCACCTATTTCATCAATGGCTGTAAAACTGATAAAAAACATCAAAAAACATGGTCAGGTGCCTGAATTCACAGAATTAATCAAACTTATCGAGGCGCCAATGAAATACGAAGATAACGAGCAGGTGGCCTTGCGCAATCGAGCTATGCTAGAGACTCTTTTTGCTACTGGCATGCGTATTTCTGAATTATTATCTCTAAAAGTTAATCAAATTGATCAAACCGGACGTATTTATGTACTTGGAAAAGGAAAAAAACAACGATTTGTCTATTTAACACCAAGAGCACTCACCCATCTAAAAAACTACCTAGCAAAAAGAAATAGCGTTTCTGAGATGTTATTTGTCCCCTATCGTGGTAGAAATAATAATGAAAGAAATAAAAAAATATCTACAAATTATTTACAATTTAAAATAAAAAAATATCGAGAATACCTCGATATCAACATCCCTATTAGCGCCCATACCTTACGACATGGTTTTGCCACTTATTTGGCTGAAAACGGGGCAAATCCTGCCGCTATTCAAATTCTTCTTGGCCATGAATCTCTAGACACAACCACCCGCTACGTACACGCTTCTGATAAGTTTGCCGAAAAGACCCATCACGACTTCCATCCTTTATTTGAAAACGAAAAAAAATAACCTACAGACTCGCTTCAATAATATTATCAAGCATCTCTGAAAAACTTATTCCGGCTTTGCCAGCGGCCTCAGGCAGAAGACTTGTTGGCGTCATACCTGGAATAGTATTTGTTTCAAGAATATATAACTTCTGGTCATCGCCGACAAAAATATCGGTGCGGGACATACCTCTACAACCCAAAGCTCTATGCGCTTGGATAGCTAATTTTTGCAATTCTTGATTGGTATGCTCATCAAAATCCGCAGGACAAATATGAGTTGAACCTCCGGTTTTATATTTTGATTTATAATCATAAAATTCTCCCGCATTTGGCAAAATGTGCGTTGGAGGTAAGACCATCAGTTGGCCATCTTTTTCCAAAACTCCACAAGTAGCTTCTTGGCCCGCAACAAACTTTTGCGCCATTAACCATGGAAATAATTTTATAGTTTTATCAATTATTTTTTTCAGATCTTCTTTTGATTTTATAATATTAACTCCGACAGCTGAACCTTGATCAACCGGCTTAAC